>CAEZZU010000001.1_pt1 | contig 27276 bp, 29 predicted proteins | sample 7266921 | NCBI WGS metagenome assembly CAEZZU01 (sample SAMEA6813969, study PRJEB35770) | uncultured Actinomycetes bacterium | biome: Freshwater; feature: Freshwater reservoir; material: water | place: Czech Republic | collected 2016-08-15 | depth 30m m
GCAGATCCAGAGAAGTTGGATGCTGTGATTGAGGGTCTGCCTATTGGGGCGAGCCGCCTCTTCCACTCCTGCACCCATACAACGATGTCGCCGAATGTTGCTCGGAGCGGCTCGAAGGTAAACGTCATCCCTGACCACGCAGAGGTACTCATTGATATTCGCGCGTTGCCAGGCGAGAGCGCCGAGGATGTGCGCGCAATGATTGAGGACGCATGCGGAGATCTTTGGTCAGAGATCGAACTCACAATTAGGGATGACGTGGCGACTGCCTCGCCGATCGATACTCCGCTGTGGGATTCGTTGGCGAGAGTCTCGGGGCGTTTATGTGAAGGCTCTGCGCTTGTTCCAATGATGATGGTGGGCGGCACCGATAACCGTTATTTCCGTCGCGCCGGTGCAGTTGGGTATGGATTCGGACTCTTTAGCGAGCGTCTGCGATTTGAAGATTTTGCATCCATGTTTCATGGGCATGATGAGAGAGTCGACCAAGAATCACTACGTCTATCGACCGAGCTATGGACAGCCCTAGCCCACGACTTCCTAACCTAGACCTGCCTTAACCAAGACCCTGCTCTCTTAGGAACTCCTCGAGCTCTGCAGCGATGTCGTCACCTGTCGGGATGCCGTCAGGGTTATCGGAGAGAGGATCCATAAACAGATCGTCGTCGTCCTCCGACTGCTCCGCTAAGCGCGCTACGTACTCACGTAGGTCGGCCACAACGGCGCTTGATGACCGCCTCGGCATGGCTCGCTGTCATCACTCATCCCCTACCGGATCCGTTCGTATGCTTCACCCGACGACCAAGCAACCAAGGCATCCACAACCCGTTGATCGAGTGAACCCAAACGAGCCGCTCCCTCTCCATGTAAAAGCCCGGTGAGGCAGCTCAGTTGACCTATGAACGTCATAAGAATTGAGGGTTCCAGTACCTCATCGAATGGCAGTCCGCCATAGCAAATCTCGATCATCAACGAGTAAGGCACCGCGAGATCCAGCCGATTCTGACATGGGCCGTGGCGACCTCTCCTCTCAATTCCATCACGGATATGTTGCACCCATGTCACCTCAGACAGAGTGCAATGCGCCATCGTCCAGACCACATCGAGGTCAACTTTCGGCAACGCGACAGCGTCCCCCTCAGTTTCAATATACGGCGGCAAGGCACCTTCGAATAACAGAGTCGAATCTTCCCTAACGCTCATTCGTGGAATTCCGTCCGAGCCGGCATCCTGGATATCGATTTCATACGCCATCGGAGGCTCCGGATGCCGTTAATCCAAGCTCATCGTAGATCTGTGCGACGAGAATCGGCCGTATCTGCTCGACGTTCTTCCGCGGATCGCCTGTGATGCCGTTGCGAAATGCTGCCACAACAAGATCGCAATCGGGGTCGGCCCAGGCAAAGGAATTGCCGAGAAAGCCCGAGTGCCCGAAGGCCCCCAAACTAGGTCTTGTACCGAAACGGTGCGTATTGAGATTAGACATAAACCCCAAAGCAAAGTCGCATGTCCGGCCAAGGACCGGGTCGTTCTTGTCCTTCCGGTGCGTGTCCGTCCACCGCCTAACCATGGCGGGACTCGGTAGTCCGGAGACTTCCTCACCCTTGAGCGCGCGGTGAACAGACGCATACCAACGACCAAGTCCCGAAATGGACGCGAACCCTCCCTCGGCGGCCGGTGGTGCAGGCGCCCAGAAGCGTGAGATGCGATCGTGCAGTAGTGGTAGACCCGTTGCGAGGTCGACGTAGCAACCGACCCTATCGATCCGTTCTCGATCATCCGAGCTTGCCGAAAACCAAATATCGCCGTCACACAGTAGAGCGAGATCCTCGGCGATCACGTCGTCCGCTGATCTTTCTGTGAGAGTTTCGATCACACATTTGAGAAGAAACCACGACGCAATCTCGCTGTACTCGCTCTTTCCAACAGCACCCGTGGCCAAGAGCTTCTCCGGAGCAAGCATCTGAAGCCTGCTCCACATAGAGGCCGTGTGGTATTCAAACGCAGCAGGTTCGCGCAGTCCGGCTTGATGGCTACACAGATCGCGGATCGTGAGGTCGCTCGTGCCTATGTGCACCAGCGATGAAACCCGAGCTGTCTCGTCCAGGCCCCGCTCCTCCAAGCATCGTGCCGTCGTCATAGCAACGATCGGCTTCGTGGCGCAATGGAGATTAAAGTAGGTGCTGGTTGAGATTTCAGTTCCGGGTACCGATTCACCTACTGCCACGTCACACACCACTGCGCCGAGGTGAGAGATAAAGAGTTGTGCACCGGTAAATAGTCCGGAGCGAAGTTCCTTTTCAAGTAGCTCCACGAACTGGTCCGTCATCTGAGGAACCGGAGGCCAGCTTGGGAGCGTCCACACCTTTGACTAGTCATGGCTGATCCAGCGTCTGACACTTGTTGACGGCGAGAAAAGACACAATCCGATCGGGTTCACCGCGCCGCGCTGAGTCCGCAAATTGGTGCGCCTGCTCAACCCCACCCGAGGCGTCCCGGAGATACGCGAAGCCAGGAATCACATTTTCGAGGTAGAGGAGAGTCCGGGGAGAAACCTCGAACGAACTGCGGTAATCGGAGAGCCATGCTCGGTACCAGATACAAGCGTTTGCCCTCTCCAGAATCGTCTCTAGCGGTGCTACAGCGCCATCCAACTGATAAAACCGCCATAGCGATTTAGTGGCTGGGACCCCGGATGGCCACTCCATTCGAGCCGCCTCACTACGGAGTGACTCGGGAGTGACGGTCTTCGCATCGGAGCCACAAGATAGGAGAGATGCACCGAAGATGAGAAGCAAAGCCAGCCGAGCAGTCCTCAACATCGCTTCTCCTTGCCATGGTTCGCTCCGTAGTCGTCCAACATTATTCTTGTCGCTCCTTGGAAGACGGTAGCGAGACCCGACGCGGAGTCATGATGGCGGCGACAATGCGAATAGCCACTATCCAAATAGCGAGAGCGACGCCACCAGCGCCATAACTTAACTGAGAGGAGAATAACGGAGACATCGACGAGGATGCGCGGAGCGGCCAAATTCCAATCCAGGGAGACAGATACTGAGCGAAAGCCAAAGTTGGAGCGAAGTACAGTACCGAGAGCAGCGCAAGCGTCAGAAGCTGAGTGCCCCAAATCGCGATCAGCGAACTTCGCCTATCCCCCAATATCTCGACCAGGGAGCCGCATAGGAGCGCGACGACGATCAACGCGGACAACGCTGCGCCAGATTGCGCTGCACCTACAGAACCGACCAGTCCAACTGAGAATCGCCCAGGCGCGCTAACGTTTGTCACGACACCGCCGACCACACCAGCGAACCCCCCGACGAGCATTGCTGCGAACGCGAGTCCATAGAGATTCCACCAGCCGCGCGCCTGGAGGCCTCTCGGGCCTAGCCCGAGGGAGATCTCAATCGCTCGAACCCCGAGTTCTGTGTCGCGGCCGATGCACAGGAATGCGATCGGTGGGAGCCAGATCAGGCTGGCCGTGGCCGTTGCCGTGCAGCCGTTGACGAAAGCCGCAAAAACGCCGGAACCGCTGGCGCCCAGCGCTGCAACGGGCCAGATTCCTCCAAGCCCCCCGACGATCATTACTGTCAGGGCGGAGAATCTCCAGCCTGGTCCGAGCAGCGTCGCTTCGAGCCTTGGACGGGCTAACCAGCTTTCGATCGGCTGCACACCGTGCTTCTGAGGCATCAGCCTGTGTGGCCGTTGACTACTCGCAAGACGGCACCGTTCACTTTCCGCAACCTCCACGACCGGCCTTGTGGTTCGAGATCAAACGAATAGCCAACCGTCGTGTGTCTGCTTCCCGTCCGAACCGTCGCTACAACGGGCACAGAACTTGGCGAACTCATTTCACGTTGTGGTCCGATGACAACAGCGCCTTGAATGAGAGGAGCCCAAAATGGATCAGACACATCGATGCCTTTCGGTGGCACAAGACCAACAGGGTAGCGACCATGACTGACGCTCGCGACGAAGGACTTCACGACATCGATACTTGACGCATGTCGGCTCTTGGCTTCCAGCCAACTCGGTTGCAGGTGCCAGGGCAACGCCTCTCGGGCGAGGGGTGGGAGGACAAGAGCAATGGCAACAATTACCCCTACGCCTGCCAGACCGGTGTGTCGCAACCGAGAACTAACAGAGGTGCTTGAACTGCGTAACACTGTGTCAAATGTGGAGACCACCCAGAGGACGGCGCACCACGAGAGTAGGACAGCTGCACCGCCAAAAGCGGACCGCGGACTTCGAAGCGCGATCAGACCCGACGCTTTCGATATGCCCGCGTTGCTCTCCAGTAGGGTTGTTAGCGCACCACCCGGAGCAAATGATTGAATCGAGACAATCGCCGGAACCCGTGCTGCGAACGATCCGACAATCGGCAGCAGGGAGCCGAAGAGAACGAAACTTCCGGCAACTGCGGCGAGGGGGCGACGTGTTGCAGTTCCGATCAGCGCCCCAGTGGCTGCCGCCAAGCCGCAGGCGACTAATAATCGCCAAACAGCGCTCGAATCTATCGGTACTAGACCCGCGTCTCGAAGAACGAGATCATGGCCTGACCCAATGATCGTAATAACGCTTCCAACCACCCTAGAGAGCCAGTAAATAATTCCGCACAACACGCCGAGTACGAATCCGGTGGAGACTCGCTGCAGTGTCTGTTGAGTAATCGACGACCCTGCGACCCAAGAATACGAAGAACGCAAAGTGGAGTGCCACAAGCCCCCGGCCTCAGCGCCCAGCATCGCCGCAGCTATCAGAGCTATATAGCGACTCTGGTCATCCGATGTTGCAAGGGCAAACAGCGACGGACTGAGGTCAAGGGTGCCGCTATACACTCGCGTCGTGCCGATCAGCACGGCGAGAACGGTGACGACGAGTGCCAGTCTGATCGCGCGGCGTCCAAGGACTGCTCTCGCTTCGCGAAGAGCGAGAATCATGGAAGGAGGTCACCTTCAAATTTACCTGAATTCATGCGAATGTTCCGGGCGCCGAGTCTCTCGACGAACTCGTGATCATGTGTGGCTACCAGAAGACTGCAGCCGTCACTGCGACGCGCCTCAAGGCTGTCAGCCAGCCATTCCCATGCTCCGTCGTCGAGCCCGCTCGTCGGCTCATCAAGAATGAGAACAGCTGGGTCAAATAGCAGCGCTCTCGCGAGTTCCAGACGCTTTGTCATTCCCGTTGAATACGTACTCACTGGTCGGTGTTCGGCTGCGGAGAGCCCGACTTCATCGAGCAGTGGGCCGATCCGTCCCTGAGCCATCCGATTACCCTCACAGGCCAGGATCAGGTTCCTGGAACCTGAAAGCCAATCGTAGAAGCCCGGCCACGAGAGAAGCGCCCCAACTCCCCGCGGAGGCTCGCGATGACTCACCGGGCGTCCATTGATCTCTAGTGATCCGGCCACCCGGCGAAGCAGCCCCAACGTAGTCAGGAGCAGTGTTGACTTTCCAGACCCGTTTGGACCAACCAGAGCGAGCGCTTCACCTTCGCTGATGGAGAATGAGACAGGCCCCGCACGAAACGACCCACGCTCTACCACTATGCCAGTGGCCCGCACGATAGCCGAGTCCGTTCCGTCGTCCATCGCTCAGATGCTCACTCGAGCGACGGCATTCACGGCCGGATACGAAATCCAGTAACCACCGGCGCTGTCGGAGAGGATCTGACTCCCACCGACACCAGGACGCCCCGAAACCTCGAAGTCGCTATCGATACGCACGGCTTGCTTCCCGAGGGGCCATACGCTGATAGATGCAGTCGCGCCTGTTGACTCCAGCACCACATTCACAAGGGTGTCGTCGGCGATAGGAATTATACGCGTGCTCGTGGCCCCAGTCTTTGCGACGAGGGCAACGTCAACTGCCGCAGCCCCTGCACTCACCCCCGTCCAGAGAAAGACCGATCCATCATGGAGGATCGTGCAATGATCGTAGAATCCAGTCAACTCGATGTGGCCCTGGTCCCGCAGGGTGTTGCTACCCAGCCAAACGAGGCGCGCACTTGGAATTCGTTGGGACTGCGACGAAGCGTCGTCATACGAGCGAATGCCTCCGACGAGGAGCACCGCATACTCGCCATCGCGCGCTTGACCGACACATGGCGTCGATCTCGGTGACACGGAGCCAGGCGCGGCCCGCTTCGTTTGGGCAAGAATACGATCGACGTCGGCGAGAACGATCGTTGCGTTGTCGTTTAGAGCAAGTCCCGGCGCCTGAAGGGAAAGGAAACGATCTCGATCGGTTGATGCCACACGAAGTGTTCCAAAACCTGCGGATGGTCCGCCCTGGAAATCTACCTGGTTGCCGAGCTCGGGTCGAAGACCAGTCGGTCGTGTGGCAAGGATCGGCCCACCGTCTTGGACCGCACGATACTTTCCGTCACCGCCGAGCAACAGAGGCACGCTACGTGCAGTACCTGTCGAGCGAATGACTCCAAGGGCAACTGTCATCGGATCAGAGAGCGAGCTTCGCGGGAATCTGAGAGACACCGTATCCCATCGGTTGTTTGAGAACGCGTAAAACCCTGCATTGTCGGCGACAAGGGGGCCTGGGCAAGAGGTGCAGACCAGCCGAGGAGCGCGACGTAGGTTCGAATGCCAAACCGCCAATGTCTTGTTGCCGTCGGTCACGAACCGGATCCTGATGCGATCATCCGAATCTTGGTAGAGGAGTGCCGCCGTCGTCGGCGAAGCAGCAAGTAGCGATGGCAGACTCGCCCACGGGGGACCAGAACGTGTCACCGACTCAGAAGCCTCGGCGCGGACTTCGGCGGGCGCAGAGTAAGCCGTCACGGCTAACAGGCAGAGAATGACAACAGCACTTGAAACACTCTTCACGAATTGCTGATTGTCCCTCGGGCCGCCAATCAACTTGCAATTCTCAGGTTGTAAAGCTCTGTCACTTGGTCGCTATTGCGTTAATCCAGCACGATGGGTCCGAGACATTTGGAACGTCAAAAATCGCTTTGGTCCAGATTTCAGTACTACCACCCGGGGACAGGAAGTTTCCACTCATATATTGAATCGGAACCGGATTCCCCATATTGGAGCCGTGGTTGTCGGGCGAGTCGTATTGGGACCAGTAGGGGTCGTCCGGGCTATTGCGCTGGGCTCCGAAGCGCACAGTCTCATTCGACTGGGGCCCAAAGTTTGTTGCCGTTACCGCATAGCGGTAGGCATAACGGTCCCAGTAGTAGCTACTGCCACTGTCGCCACCATAGAAGCGGAAACGCGCAGACCGGCTCTTTCCGGTCCCTGAGATGATGGCGGACAGGCTGCTATCCGCGCTAATGCTGTATGAGATACTGACTTCGTCAACACCGCACTGCCCCGACAGCGTATCGCGCGCGTTTGCTGGCTGCGCTTGTCCGATGAGCATCGCTACACAGCTCGCGCCAACTCCGACACTTGCTGCTTGGCGCGCAAGACGCTTGACTTCCATCTCTTGCCTCCTGTTAGGAGCACATGGATCTCGGATCGGCATGATGGGAGCCGCTAGCTGTACGCCTGCCCGGCCGATTTGTGCAACGTAGCACAGCGCCAGCAACCCGTCAACGTCTTTCTGAAGTTGACCCACATTGTTGGACACCTGCCTTAACCAAGACCTGCCTTAACCAAGACCTGTCTTAACCAAGACCTGTTCTAACCAAGACCTGTTCTAACCAAGACCTGTTCTAACCAAGACCTGCCTTAACCAAGACCTGCCTTAACCAAGACCCTGCTCTCTTAGGAACTCCTCGAGCTCTGCAGCGATGTCGTCACCTGTTGGGATCCCATCAGGGTTATCGGAGAGAGGATCCATAAATAGATCGTCGTCGTCCTCCGACTGCTCCGCTAAGCGCGCTACGTACTCACGTAGGTCGTCATCATCTGCAACAAAGGTATCGATGCGCGCTCTCCATGCTGCAGACTGCACGCGCAACTCTCCGAGGCTGATCGGTATGTCTGTGATATTTGATAGCGCCTCGAGTAAAGCAACCTGCGCTGGAGGGTTCGGTGGGGTAGCTACGTAGTGAGGAACTGGAGCCCAGAGGGACGCTGATGGAATCCCCGATGACCTGAGAACATCGTGGAGAACTCCAACAATTCCAGTAGGCCCTTCATAGCGAGAACGTGTCATCCCAAGTCGGTCCATCAGTGCAGGCTCGGTTGTAGATCCAGTGATCTTGACGACTTGATTATGTGCGGCATCGGCCAGCAATGATCCAAAGGTCACCGCTAACTCACACCCCAACTCACCAGCTGCCTCAAGAATCGCGTCACAGAACTCGCGCCATCGCATGTGAGGCTCGGGGCCGAGGACCAGAACTAAGTCGCGAGATGATCCTGGGATTCGCACGGCTAGTAGACGCGTGCCGGGCCAGCGAACTTCACGGGTCACACCATCTGTAATAACAACTGTCGGTCGCAGTGCCTGAAAATCAACATGGCGCTCTGGATCGATATAAGCAAACTGCTCAGCGTCGTACTGTGTAGCGAGTCGCTCTACTGCGTCTGTTGCCGCATCTCCAGCATCGTTCCAACCAGTAAAGGCTGCCACGAGAACTGGATGACGCAGAACGGGGTGGTCTTCCCAGACGAGGCTGCTCATATATGAGAGCCTAGGGGAGGAACGCCGCTGATTTCAGACGATGCCTAGGCGCTGTGTACATGTCCATGCGCAGCCCTAACCGCAGGACTAACCCCAGGCCTAACCTCTAAGCGCAGCGATAGTGGAGTTCGACGCACGCTGTAGCGCTCCGTCCACTAGCCCTCCTACCAGGGCCCCCATTGCCTCAAAGCCATCGCCGAGAGTCTTGCCCATCTGAAAACGGGCATTGATGCCCTCAACAATGATGGCCAATTTGAAGGCTGCGAAGACCTCATACCAATCCAGGTCATCGACGCTGCGCCCGCTCTTGAGCGCATAGGCCTCGACAATCCCGTCATGGTCAAGGAAGCCGTCCTGAGAGCCAATTGCAGATCCGGTGGCTATCACCTGCGCATCTGCCTGCCCCCAGTAGAGAAGAAAAAGGCCAAGGTCGGTTAGCGGGTCACCAAGGGTAGACATCTCCCAGTCGAGGACGGCTGCGATGCGCGACGGGTCTCTCGGGTCCATCATGGTGTTATCTAAACGGTAATCGCCGTGCACAATGGTGGGGCTTCCTGATGCAGGCAGAGCATTTTTAAGGCGCCTTGCGACCTCATCAACAGCGGGTATCTCTCTGGTCTTGGAGCGCTCCCACTGCTCTCCCCATCGCCTTACCTGGCGCTCGCAGTAGCCCTCGGGCCTACCAAAGTCTCCGAGACCAATTGCGTTGTAATCAACCGCGTGGATGTCCGCTAGAACATCGACAAGCGCGTGCGAGACATTCTTTGCGTCAGTAGGTGAGAGCGAGGCTATAGATGATGCGTCTCTATAGATCACGCCGTCGACGCGCTCCATTACGTAAAAGACTGCATCGTTTATCGCTAGGTCATCGCAGAACCCAAGAATCTTTGGGACTGGCACCGCTGTGTTCGCAAGTGCATGCTGCACGCGGTACTCACGAGCCATGTCGTGGGCTGTTGGGAGCACATGCCCTAGAGGTGGCCTCCGCAGTACCCATTCATTCGTACCGTCATTAACGAGGTATGTGAGGTTGGATCGTCCGCCTGCTATCAGACTTGCTGAGAGCGGAGCGCCCGAGTAGCCATCAATATTCTCTGCAAACCAAGCCTGAACTCTTGCTAGGTCGATTCCAGGATCTGTGCCGGGCTTGATGCCCTCAGGGCTATCGGTACTGCTCAACGCATTTGCTCCTAGGTCTAATCGTTTCAAGACTCATCGCTCGAGGTCTCAATGGGGAGAGACGATAGATGCTTTCTAACGCTTAGAGGCAAAATAGTTCGAGAAACGCGTCGAATAAATAACGTGAGCAGGTATTAGGAGCGCAGATCGCCGCTTACCGGCGATGAGGGGTCTCTAGCGATTGATCAGGCGACGCGAGGGGTGCGAGGTGCCACGGGGCTTCCATCGCCCTTTGGGTAACGAGCAACACGCCCTACAGGCATATCAACTCGGTAGCCCGCTGCTGCGCGCTCTTCCTCTGACTCGCCGCCCCAGAACCCATACTCACGGTTCTCTCGTGCCCAGTCACGGCAGGGTGCCATCGCTGCGCACTCGGTGCAGACGCCTCGTGCCTTGGACTCGCGTACAACGCGTGCCTCAGGGCGCTCACCGGCTGGAGCAAAGAAGAGCTCTGTTCGCCCTTGACATGCAGCATCAGCGGTCCACGCGAGTGGCCCCGTAAAGACAATGCTTGACATGATTTCTGCTGCCATTTTTAGCTCCTTGGATCTTGGATCAAAACCGATTGGAATTCGAAGTGGTTATTTTTAAAGTGCCATCCGGTGCCTTGGCTACCGGTGGGATAACTCTTGCTGTACGACTTAAGGCTCTCTGTAGGGTTCCTGAATGCCCGCCTACAAGTGAATTGCTCATAATTAGAGTCCAAAGTCCTGAATCTGTCCAACAGTTAGTTGCGATGCTTCCCATCTCAATCTATGATGGAGGCTAAGTAGCGCTGTTACATAGCCGATTTCACTCACTTTCCCACAATCAGCGCGCATAATTTATTTTTAATTTTTCCCAAATTTGGGTCTCTGATCGCAAACGAAATGGAACTGAAATGGATTTGAAATGGAGTTAAAGCACCTAGAGGCTCTGATCGCTGTCTCCCAGGAGGGTTCTTTTACGGCCGCTGCCGACCGATTACGCACAGTCCAATCCAACATCTCGGAGCAGATCCGCCAACTCGAGGTCGAACTAGGTACTGAGCTGCTTGTGCGGAGCCGTCAAGGGGCGACTCTCACCGAGGCTGGGCGCGCGGTGCTAGCTCGAGCGAGTCGTATCAAACATGAGGCAAGTGAAATTGCCTCTGATGTAGCCGACGTATTTGGGCTCAAGATTGGCAACGCTTCCTTCGGTGTCGTTGGTACGGCGAGCAAGTGGCTTGTGCCTGATTTGGTCAGCGCTATGCAGCGGTCTGCTCCGGATGTGATTCTTCGAATACACGAAGGAGCCTCGGAGCGGTTGGTTGCAGAGGTACTAGACCTCCAACTCGCGCAGGCGGTTGTGACTGCTCCGGTCACAAACAAGAAACTCATTGAAGAGCATTTGCTTGACGAGCGTTTGGTAGGTCTCGTGCCGCAGGGATCAAAACTTCTCGGACGCGGATCAATCAAACTCGAAGAGATAGCTAAAGAAAGATTAGTAATGCCTCCCTCAAACAACCCGCTTCGGTTAGAGGTAGAGCTTGCGGCAGAGGCGATCAACGTCGAGCTGAACGTGCCAATCGAGGTTGAGGGTGTGCGCCTGATCGGCGACCTTGTCGCTGCTAATGCCGGTATATCGATTCTGCCCGAGACATCATTTGATTTTGAGACTCCGGGGTTGCGCACTCTCCCGATCGAGGGCCTCCCACTGCGTCGACTCGTTCTCGTGACGCTTAGAGATACTCAACTATCAGCAGCCGATCTAGCGGTTCGCGAGCATATTTTGGAGATAGTTAGTGAACGCTCTGCTGGGCACAAGAAACGCTGATCGGCAAAGGGCTAATAAGTAGGGCTACTTACTCCGAGAAAAATGCACGGGCGCCCCTGCAATGCGTAACGCTCGCATCTCCTCAGGTGAGACAACCTCGAGTCGCTCAAACCCTGGCGTCGATCCCGGGTCCTCAACGACAAGTATCCGACCGCCGGGCCACGAGAGCTCGATGCTCTCGTCGGTTTCATACTCGGGCACTCCGCCAAGAAGCCCGCACCAGAGACCTAGCGATGAAGTGATCGAGTTGGTTCGCATAACAATTCGCTTCAGAAAGGCCCGGTTAGTCGCTGGCTCCGGGGTCTCCTCCCACCAGATTGGCCGCCCTAATGGGGCGCCGCGTTCTGCGTGATCAGCCCATCGCTTACTCCACGTTCCTGGACTTGGATTCGCCTGAGCAAGTTGAATGACTGTGCCCTGAGCCTCCCTCGGTGACAAGAATGCCTCGAACCACTCGGGGTCCTCGAAAGAGACTCCAGTCGGTTGGTAGCCGGCAAGCGTCGCTTGATCGATCGCATCATGCAGAGAATCGACCTTGAACGTGATGTGGTGCTGACCCTCGCCGTGCCTCGCAATGAATTTAGTTAAGAAGCTCTCGCCCACATCTGAGCGAGGAGTAATTACCTCAACAGTCATGCCTGCGTCGCCGTCTCCAACGCGCGCCTGCACCCAGCGAAAATCTAGAGCGTCCCCACCCTCGGTAACGGTCGCTGCGAGCTCGCCTACAAGTTGAGCGAGAGCAGATGTTGGGTTGAGAGTTGCGAGTGCGATGTGGTCTAGATCCATATCTACACGCTATTGCGCAGACCGCTCCCCTAAAGGATCATTCGTAAATGGTCTTGATACCTAGGTGCTTGTGATCGGCTCTATAGGGGAGCGCCTACCGGCTCTAGTTATCGCGCGCGCTGTTAGGTATCCGATCCCAAGGATCGCGAATCCCGCAACTGCATCGAGGAGATAATGGTTTCCCGTGATGATGATTACGGTAACGGTGCAGACCGGGTAGAGCGCTGCTACAACTTTGCTCCACGTGGATTTGAGGCGCGGAACCAATGCACAAGCGCACCAGAGGGCCCATGCGCAGTGGACGCTGGGCATCGCAGCGAATTGATTCGAGACGTTGTGGAGAGTCCCGGAATCGAATGACCAGAATGTCGGATAGCGGTCCAGGGTGTCGATAAAACCAAAATGCTCTGGTAGGAGTCGAGGCGGCATGAGCGGCCAGAGTGTGAATCCAATAAGGGCTAACGCAGTTGTGATGGCAATAGTGTTCCTCCACAGCGGGTAGTCGTCTTGGAATCTGCGATATAAGAAGATTCCGACGCCAATCGTTACAAGAAAATGGAACGAACCGTAGAAGTAGTTCGCGCCAACGATTAGTGCACGTGTTTTTAGTGCCCACTCTTGTATCGCTTCTTCGTGGTTGATGCCGAGGGTTTGTTGAAGGTGAATTATTGCTCGAGCGTGTGAGAGGGCTAACGCTTGAAGGTGGCGCGCGTCTCGCGAATTGAAGTTACGAATCATTGAGTAGACGAAATAAAAGCCAAGAATAAATGCAGCTTCATTCCACCAATGCAGAGCAGATCCGTCTCTTAAGCGACGTGTGCGATCACGGAGATCCTCGTTCTTTACTTTGACGCTTGTGGAATCAGTTCCCGCTAACTCTTTTGTCATGACGACCCGATATCGGTCTTCAGCCGCCGAGCTCCCACTGCAAATGACGGGGCTCCTGGGAGGCTGACTACAAGCATGACGAGATAATACAGAAGTCCGATACCGAGGGCCTTGCCGGTACTAACACCTAGCGGTGTCAGCAGAAGTACAAGCATCCCCTCCCGAACGCCGAGGCCACTAAGCGATAGCGGGAGAACCTGTGCCATTGCTACAGCTGGAAAGTATGCGAGAACTGCCCCATTTGGAACGTGTGCCTCGAGCGCCCTCCCAATTATCCACATCACCGCGACCATTGAGCACTGATAGAGCATCGCCGTGGCGATAGCAGCTACGGCTCGCTTTGGCTGCTGACGCATGCGCTCAACACCGATATGAACTGCTCCGATGAAACGAGTCCAGCCTTCGTCCTCGCGAAATCGTCCAGCGAGTTTTGGGTGTGCAGCGAGGGTGAGGATAAACACAAGCGCTAGGAGAGTGAGCCCTGCTGCTAGTAGTGCAATCCACGATCGCTTCTCGCCTAGGAGCGAAGGATTAATTGCGAATCCAAATAGGCAGATCATCGGCAGCGCGATGAATCCAGTCAGGCGTTCTAGAACAACAGATCCGAATGCCGTTGGCCCATCGCCGATATTGGTTGTGAGTCGCGAGACTCGAAGTACATCTCCCCCAATTGTTGATGGGAGTACATTCCCAACGAACTGGCCAGCGAAGTAGTGACGCACAAGAATTCGCAGAGGCACGTGCTCGTCGAAGATAGCGAGTACTCGTTGCCAACGCCAGGCCGAGAGAACTATCCCGCCGGCTGCCATGAGAATTGCAGCAACGAGCCAAAAAATTGTTGAGGCATGCCGCTGGCGATTGAGAATGACGATAGCGCCGAGGTCCATGCGAGAAATGAGCAACGCCAATAGCGCTGCGCTCACAACAATCCTCAGCCAAACCACAATTTTGCGCCGACGCGGAGAGTGCGATGCTGCAGGAATGGCGTCGACCTCTTGCTCGGGCATCATTGTGGGTAATCCTAGGGCGGCGGGGCTTAGGCCCTTGCTCGCTACCTATGTTTGAGGTAATAGAGCGCCGAATACCGTTCTAGGGTTGTAGATGCTTACGCTTAACTCCTACTAGCCATTTACGCGGCGATCATCGCCTGAGAGAGAGCGCATTTCCATGTTGGTAACAGTTGATGATGGGGTATCTCTCGAGGTTTTAGTTACCGGCTCTGGACCGGCGCTCTTCCTCGTCCACGGTTTTGGTGGAGCAAAGGAAGATTTCTCTGATCACCTAGAGAACCTTTCAAAAGATTATCGAGTGGTGGTTTTCGATCACCGAGGCCATGGCGAGAGTGGCGCCCCAACCGATGAAGCTTCGTACTCACTCGAGCGACTCGCCGCAGACATCCTCTGTGTTGCAGATGCACTCGGCGAGGAGAGGTTTATTCTCCTCGGCCATTCAATGGGTGGGATGGTTGCACGCAAGGTGGCGCTCACAGTCCCCGATCGCATTGACGCACTAATTCTGATGGATACCTGTCATGGACCAATAGCAGCGGTCGACGGAGATTTAATTGAGATGGGTGCACAGATTGCGCTTACTGACGGGATGGCGACTCTTAAGGAGATTCTCGATGCAGGGTCACCATTAGATAATCCGGCGTACGAACGCGTCCTCAAGGAGCGCCCTGGTTACCGAGAGTTTCAAGAAAAGAAATTTGGGTCTCTCTCTGCAGTGATGTGGGCGACAATCGTGCGCGCTATTCGGGATCAATCCGATGATCTTGAAGCAATGAGATTGCTTGAGATGCCTACCCTTGTCGTCGTAGGGGAGGTTGACCTTCCATTTGTTTCGCAGAGCAGAGCGATGGCGGATGCGATCCCGCGCGGCCAACTAGTAGTGATTCCTGACGCAGGCCACTCACCTCAATTTGAGAATGGAGATGCGTGGGTAAACGCGTTGAATAGTTTTCTAGAGTCTGTTGCAGCGGCGAAGGACTCCAGCTCCTAAGTAGAGAAGCTCTTAAGTAGAGCGGGTCTTAAGTGGAGTGGGTCTTAAGTAGTTCTTGCGCGCTCTAAAAAGTTAAGAAACGATCTCGCTCAACGACGACTCTTGTTAGGCGACCAGCGGCAACCAACCCGCGATGGTCTTTTACTGAGACCACGAAGGTGAGTCGTCGCCCCTCGATAGTTCTAAGGGTTGCCTCGGCAGTTACTGACCCGCCGATTGCAGTGGGGGCTAAGTGGTCGAGCTGGACCCGGTATCCCACAGTGGTCCTGCCCTCGGGAAGGTGTCCATCGCATGCAGAGACTGCTGCTTGCTCTGCGAGCAGCACTACCTTTGGAGTAGCAAGAACAGGAACATCACCGCTACCTACGAAGAGTGCGGTGTCCGTCTCAGTGACGACGAGGGTTGCGGTTCCGGTGAGTCCGGGCTGGAGGGTCACGCCCCTACGATACGCAATGACACCGCGCCAAGCACTTTGTAGCTATTTGTTCCCAACCCCACTTGGACGTGGCAGAGTGTGGAATACCCGATTGGGCCCTGATTTACATGGAGGATAGGCACTTGCTGGACGAGGATGTAATCCGTCGGACCCTTGGAACCGCTCTAAAGCGCGGTGGTGACTTCGCAGAGGTTTTTGTCGAGGAGAAGACCTCTAGTAGCGCATCGCTTGATGACGGTCGCGTTGAGGAGGTCTCTTCGTCGCGAAGGAGAGGTGTCGGAATACGTGTAGTCGTGGGGGAGACCACTGGGTTCGCCCACACCGCAGACCTCTCGGAGGAGGGACTCCGCTCAGCAGCAGAGGCCGCGGCTGGCGCTGCTCAGGGCAGCTCTGGGGTACGCGACGTCGGAGCATTTAGTCGCAAGACGGTCGAGCCAACTCACGCGGTGCGTGACTATCCAGAGAGTATTGATAAAGAGATCAAGGTAGAGGCGCTTAGGCGAGCCGATGCTGCAGCGCGTGCCGAGGGTGGTGCCATCGCTCAGGTAAGCGCATCGTATGCGGATAGCCGACGCCGAATATTGGTCGCTAACTCTGATGGATTAATTGCCGGCGATGAGCAGATACGGACTCGCTTCTCGGTCAATGCAGTAGCGACTGGAGATACAGGGCTCCAGACCGGCACCGAGTCCCCCGGGCGCACAGTTGGTTGGGAGTTACTAGAGGAGTTTCCGCCGGAGCAGACAGCGCAGATCGCTGCACGCCGTGCGTTATCAAAACTAGAGGCGCGGCCAGCACCTAGCGGGAAGTGGCCTGTTGTTCTAAAAAAGGGCGCGGGTGGTGTTCTCTTTCACGAAGCATGTGGTCACGGTCTTGAGGCCGATCTAGTTGCTCGCGATGCCTCAATCTTCAAGGGAAGAGTTGGCGAGCAGGTTGCCTCTTCACTAGTTACTGTCGTCGATGATGGTCGTCTCGCTCGCGAATGGGGTGCCTATGGGATCGACGATGAAGGTGCAGCTGCTCAGCGCAACGTCTTGATCGAAGACGGCGTCTTAACCGATTACATGTGGGATCTGCTTAGAGCGCGCAAAGAAGGAAGACAAAGCAGCGGTAATGGACGGCGCGAGACCTACATGAATCTCCCGATGGTGCGCATGACCAATACTTTCCTAGAGCGAGGAGAGACAGACCCTGATGACATCATCAGTGCTACTCCGTACGGCATTTACTGCGTCGCGCTCGGCGGTGGACAAGTAAATACAGCGACAGGCGACTTTGTATTCGGGGTAACCGAGGCCTACCTCATTGAGAACGGTGTACTTACCGCGCCTCTTAGAAATGCTCAGCTGATTGGCAATGGCGCTGAGGCACTACGAGCAATCGACCTTGTAGGTAACGACTTCGATACTTGGGCAGGAACCTGTGGCAAGGATGGTCAAGGGGTTCCGGTCTCGTCTGGCCAGCCCACGCTGCGCGTCTCCGAACTAACAGTCGGGGGTACTGGAGCATGACCTCAAAACGTGATTTGTTGGTTATCGCACGCGAGATCGCTGGATCGGCTCGTGGTGCAGAGCAGATTGAGGCACGCGTAGGGCGTGGTCGTGATACCGATGTCGAGGTACTTCGTGGATCGGTCGAGTCATTAACAGTCGCCGAGAGCGAGGGCGTAACAATTCGAGTAGTCGTTGATGGGCGTCAGGGTGTCGCCTCTGCAGGATCACTAGATCCGGAGATAGTTGCAGCAACACTTGAGGATGCAAGAGACAATGCGCGCTTTGCTGAGCCAGATGAATTCTCCGGGTTAGCAACACCTGCCGAGTTAGGCGATGCGATTGTTCCAGAGCTCGACCTGTGGCGAGACGACCTGGCATTGATCCCAACTGAGGAGAAAGTAGCTATGGCGCTCGAACTCGAGCGAGCAGTGCTCTCAGCCAACTCCCTTGTCCGAGGTGTTGAGTCGAGCAGTTACGGCGATGGTTCCAATGAGTCAGCGCTCGTTACGTCAACCGGCATTGAGGCATTCCATAGACGCACCACTGCATCACTAGGAGCATCTGCTCTAGCGGGGCCAGATTCTGATACTCAGACCGGCTACGGCTTCAGTGTTGGTAGAACCGTCTCTGACCTTGACCTCGAGTATGCAGCGAATCAAGCGGCGAATCGTGCAGTTCGGCTCCTAGGTGCGACCCAACCGGCAACACAGCGCATCCCGGTAATTCTCGATCCGCTCGTAGCGAGAACAATCCTTGCGCTCATTATCTCGGCACTTGGAGCAGAGTCTGTTCAGAAGGGGCGCTCGATGTTCGCGGGCAGACTCGGCGAAGCAATTGGTTCGCCGATCGTTAACCTCATCGAAGACCCAACGAACCCCGACGCGTTTGGGGCGACACCGTATGACAGCGAAGGCGCACCAACTCGCAGAGTTAATCTTGTTACTGCGGGAGTGCTTAACGCATACCTACACAACGTAACTACTGCACGCCGCGGTAAAACTGTTACAACGGGTTCGGCCCTTGGTTCAGGGGTCGGTGCACGCGCTGCATACTTGCGGCCGGGGCCACTTAGTGTCGAGGAGCTCTTCGCCTCGGTGCCTAGTGCCCTCTATGTGCAGTCCGTGAGTGGGATCCACTCCGGAACGAGCACCGTAAGCGGAGACTTCTCGGTCGGCGCCGAGGGCCTAATGGTTCGCGATGGCGTATTCGCTGAACCAGTTAGAGAAGCAACAATTGCATCAACGCTTCCGCGGATACTCCTTGATATTGCGCAGATCGGATCAGATCTCACCTGGCTCCCAGGTGGCGGAGCTGGCATGACGCTATTGATCAGCGACATGATGCTCAGCGGCTCTTAGAGCGGTTATCGCTAACTCGGGATTGCTACCGGATTCCGGTAGCAAAGATGATGATTACTCCCGCGCCCGCAATAAATCGGTAGATCACGAATGGCATAAAGGTCCGGGTGCGCAGGTACTTAAGCAGTCCGGCGATTGCAATCCATCCGCTGATCCCTGCCGCGAGAAACCCTGCAAGAAATGCTCCCCCTGAGCCAGGGGGGATGCCGTCGCCCATCAAGAGTTTGAGGCCCGTGAATACTCCCGCTCCGGCAATTATGGGCAGGCTCATTAAGAAGGAGACTCGTGTCGCCGCAACGCGGTCAAGCCCGAGCCAGAGACCCGCGGTGATCGTGATCCCGGAGCGAGAGACTCCAGGCTGTAATGCAATTGCCTGCGCTAGGCCCATAACTCCAGCGTCCCGCAACTGAAACTCTTCGATGCTGCGCTTGCCGGATTGACGGTCGGCCCACCAGAGCAGGAGTGCGCCTGCGATGAGCATCGCTCCAATTACAACAGGCTGCCCAAGTTTCTTCTCAATTACCGAAGAGAACAGTCCTCCAACAATCGCTGCAGGTACCGCAGATGCAAGGAGGAGCCATGCAAGTCTGGCATCGGGGTCTTTAAGGCTCCGGAGTCTTAGGGATCGAGCAGCCGCTGCAATGTAACGAGCAAGGTCATGTCGAAAATACCAAGAAGCTCCGACGAGTGTGCCTAGGTGCAGCGCAACATCGAATGCCTTGTTGAGCGACTCACTGCCAGCGAAGTCATTCCAGCGAAAGAGATCTGGAATGAGAATTAGGTGCCCGCTCGATGAGATCGGCAGGAACTCCGTCAGACCCTGAGCGATACCCAAGATGATTGCGTGCAGAATTGACATTGCAGAAGGGCTCCAGTTGAGTGCGGCTCGCGGATCTGATGCTACGCCCTGCTAGCGCTCCCCTAAGACCGGTACGGATGCAAGGGTGATTACTCCGCTTGCTGCAGCAAAGGCGACGCGAGATACCAGCTCGAGTGGCACGGCCAGGGTCGCAGCGGTCCCCTCCGAGGTGCGATCGACCCTAATGATCCTTGCCCCGCTTATAACCTCGCGTGTCGGTTCGCCACCGTTGAACCTCTCTGGATCGAGAGTCACGTAAACATCAACGACATCTCGAGCATGGAGTTGGCGTGCATCGTTGCTTAGGACGCGCACCCCGCGAGTCCCTTCGGGTATCGCAGCCTCGGCTACCCCGAGGTGCCGCGTTGTCACCACATTTCCCTTCAGAACGGGTGTAGCGATCTGCTCTCCAATCGCATGCGCAGGAACCTCGGGCCTAGGGGGAGGCGAGTGGAGTTGGATTGAGCGCAGATCCGAGCTCACGATCTTGTGCCCTGCCGGCAAGTCATGTCGCGCGACTACAACCGTATAAGTGCGCCCAAGGGCTTCGGATCTGCTGTGCAGTTCATTGATAGTTGATGCGACATCTATGGCTGTAATCAGCGCGAGCAACGCTGCGGCTACGCGCAGCAGCAATGCTCGTTTTGTTGTGGTGATGGAGATGTTTCGGAGAACAGATGAAAAACGATTAACGAGTGATGGCATGCGGCCCCCATTAGGGCTCGGAGAATCCTGAGGCGGGGAAGCCTGGGCGCATGCTCTGCGCCGATCACTCTCGGTTTCTTGCTGTCTTAATTAATTGCTAGTTGTTGGTGCCTTTGGAGCCGCTGCCTTCTCTGACTTTGCCGGCGCAGATTTTGTCTCACTCGATTTAGAGTCACTTGATTTCTTATCGCCAGATTTGGCGTCGCTGCTCTTAGAACCGGAGTCAGAGCTCGACTCAGATTTACTCTCGCTCTTAGCGTTGCTTGATCGCTGCGATGAAGGATTATCGGTCTTGTAGAAACCAGAGCCCTTGAGAACGATACCGACGGCACCAAAGACTTTGCTGAGTGTTCCGCCGCATCCCTTGTGCTTCTTCAACGGCGTGTCACTAAACGTCTGCTGCACCTGAAAAACCTCGCCGCATTTTGCGCAGGAGTACTCGTAGGTGGGCATCTGATCCTCGTCTATCGAAATATTGGGCCGCCGAAGTAGCGGGCATTGGGTGGTAACTATTTGGGTGGTAAGTATTTAGTTTGCTCAGGTGTGGGGGCTCGCATCAGCGGTATCCCGACTCTAGAGCCTGCCCAATTATGAGCGCCCCTACAGACTACCGGGGGTTGGATACCACCCCACTAGCCGCGCGTGGCGTTTAATAGGGGGGTGACTACCCCCTGGATGATTGCGCTCCTCTGTATCCCTGCCTATTTCCTTGGCACATTCCCGACAGCAGTCATAGTCGGTAAGGCCGCAGGTCGAGATGTCACGGCCGAAGGATCAGGGAATCCGGGGGCATCGAACGTCAACCGCATCCTTGGGTGGCGTGCTGGGCTAGTCGTTCTCCTCGCTGATGCCATGAAGGGCGTGATTGCTGCCTCCGTCGGACTAGCGGTAGGCGGACGCCCCGGTGGCTGGGCCCTTGGGGCAGCGGCCGTACTTGGGCATGTTCTCCCCGTCACGCGTCTCGGCAAAGGGGGCAAGGGAGTAGCCACAACGGCTGGATTTCTCTCCGTTTTGTATCCATGGTTCGCTCTTGGTTTCCTATTTGCGTTCGTTGTCGTTACTCGAGTCTTCAAGAAAGCCTCGATCGGCTCGCTAATGGGCTGCATCTGCTTCCCGATACTTGTAGCGCTTACCCGTCCTCGTTGGGAGGCGATCGCTACCCTCGCTCTCGCTATCCTCGTAGCTTGGCGCCATAAAGCAAATATCTCAAGACTCATTGCAGGGAACGAGCTCAGCACCAAGCCATCGGAGTCCTGAGAATGTCAAGAGGAAGAACACCAAGAAATATTCAGAAGAGTGACCAAAGTTTTTAGTAACGCCCGCGCCCAATCTGGTCCAGCACCTCGCCAAGTGGCGGTAGCGTTATTCCCCTAATCGAGATGTTTTAAGTCCAGGAGGATGTGCTGGTGAGTTCCCATGCAATTACTAAGGCGGTTATCCCCGCTGCTGGGCTCGGCACCCGCTTTCTACCAGCAACAAAGAGCCAGCCCAAAGAGATGCTGCCAATCGTCGATAAGCCTGCGATTCAATATGTAATCGAGGAGGCAGTTCGCGCGGGGCTTACGGACATTCTCGTTGTGACAGGTCGCGGCAAGCGCGCCATTGAGGATCACTTCGACCGCAATTTTGAGCTCGAGTATTACTTAGAGCAGCAGAGCAAGACAGACCTCCTACGCGAGGTGCAGCTCACCTCCGAGATGGCCGACATCCATTACATACGTCAGCGCGATCCGCTAGGGCTCGGGCATGCTGTATCGGTAGCGCGAGAGCACGTTGGTAATGAGCCCTTCGCAGTTCTCCTCGGTGATGACATCATGGTTGACGACTCGAAGTTGTTGCTCTCAATGATCGACATTCACGCGCGCTACGGTCGCTCGGCGCTTGCTCTCAAGAAAGTGCCACACGAGAGCATCTCTTCATATGGCTGTGTTGAGCCGGAGCCAGTTCATGATGGGCTGGTCCAGGTTCGTTCAATTGTTGAGAAGCCCAAGCCCGAGGATGCACCATCGGATCTTGCGGTAATCGGAAGGTATGTATTTACCCCCGAGATATTCGATGCCCTAGATCGCATTCAGCCTGGTGCCGGCGGGGAGCTTCAACTTACCGATGCAATCTCGCTTCTCTTAGAGACACAGACCGTTTATGGATGTGTATTCGAGTCTGGGCGCTATGACATTGGCCAGAAAATCGATTTCCTGAGGGCCAATGTGGAGCTCGCGCTAGACCGCCCCGATCTGGGCCCTGAGGTCGCTGAGTTTCTTGTGCAGTTGGTCAAGGACCGGGGTCTTATTTAGAGGGGTCTTATTTAGAGGCGTCTTATTTAGAGGCGTCTCATCTAGGGCGCCCTTATATAAAAAGGTGCGCTTGGTCGTAGTCTCTAGGGATGCGTTCTTTAGAGGAGGTCAAGGCTGAGATACTTGGATCAGTCTCCCCGCTTGCCCCTGTCGTTGTACCCGCGGGTGATGCCCTAGGGCTTGTTCTTGCCGAGACTGTACGTGCCGCTGAGGCGGTTCCACCTTTTGCGAATACTGCAATGGATGGTTACGCGCTTCGCTGCGCTGATACTGCCGGCGCAACGCAAGATGCTCCAGTAACCCTAAATGTTGTGGGCGATCTCCCTGCAGGTTACGCGCCGAGCGTTGATGTTGGCGAGGGTGAAGCGGTGCGCATCATGACCGGCGCCCCGATCCCTGATGGTGCTGACTCGATAATTCCGGTAGAGCGCACCTCGCGAGATTGCGCGACGCGTGTGCAGGTTCACGCAGAGGTCAAACTCAATGATCACATCCGGCCTGTCGGTGGAGATGTACTCCCAGGGGATGCCGTCTTCGCACAGGGAGATGTCTTAGGGCCTGCATCAATCGGAGTCTTATCAAGCCTTGCGGTATCGAGTGTGCGTGTCTATCCACGACCGCGCGTTGCCGTTATCTCAACTGGCGATGAATTGGTCGAGGGCGGAGGAGCACTGGCTGCGGGCCAGATACGAGACTCGAATCGCCCGATGCTTCTTGCAATGGTCACGGATGCTGGATGCGAGGCGATTGATCTTGGTATAGCGCGTGATGATGAAAGCGCTCTAGAAGAAGCACTGCTCGATGCTGCCGATAAATACGACGCGATTGTTACGAGCGGCGGAGTATCGGTCGGTGATTATGACGTAGTGAAAGCAGTGCTCGCACGCATTGGTGTGCTTGTCTGGTCACAGGTTGCAATCAAGCCAGCCAAGCCGCTCGCGTTTGGGGTCATCGGCTCAACACCAATCTTCGGACTGCCGGGTAATCCGGTCTCATCGAATATCTCCTTCGAACTCTTCGCCCGACCTGCACTTCGAGTCATGGCAGGTCACACAGTTCTTGAGAGGCCAGTTGTTGATGCAGTCGCGACAGCTGATTTTGGAAGGCGCAGCGATGGCAAGATTCATTTCGATCGAGTAACCGTGCGTCTCGGGGCTGCGGGGTTCACGGCCGAGCGCTCCGGTGGGCAGGGGAGCAATGTGCTCTCAGCGATGGCGCATGCAAATGGGCTAGCGATTCTTCCCGACGGCGATGGGGTGGAGGCTGGAGGATCGCTCCGAGTAATGCTCCTAACCGATCACTTCTCCTACCCTGAGGGGAGTGAATTCAGTGGAGCCCCGCGAACCTAAGACTTCTTCCAGCGCGCCTGTTGACTCGTCGACCCTCGTGGATGGTCACGGCCGCCGGGTTCGCGACCTGCGCATCTCTATAACCGACCGCTGCAATCTGCGCTGTACCTACTGCATGCCGGCAGAGGGCCTCCCATGGCTGCCGCGCGCCGATGTTCTTACTTATGAAGAGATAGCGCGTATCGCAAAAGTCTGCGTTGATCGCTGGGCCTTCGATGCGATTCGCATTACTGGCGGTGAGCCAACTCTGCGTGCTGATGTCGTCTCTCTCTTTGAGATGCTCGCACCGCTAGGTGTTGATCTCGCGATGACAACGAATGCAATACGCCTTGTCGACCTAGCAGTGCCACTTCGTAACGCTGGTTTGAAGCGGGTCAATATTTCATTAGATACCCTCGACGCTGCAACATTCGAGCGCATTACACGTCGCGATGATCTTGGCCGCACTATTGCGGGAATAGATGCAGCGATTGCCGCAGGTTTGGCCCCCGTAAAGATAAATACTGTTGTGATGCGCGGAGTAAACGATCACGAGATTCTTGATCTAGTTGGGTTTGCCCGCGACCGAGGTGTTGGTCTGCGCTTTATTGAGTTCATGCCACTAGATGCAGGCCAGGGCTGGACGCTCGATCAAGTTGTTCCTGCGCGCGAAATACTTGAGACGATTGATGCGGCCTTCCCGCTAAGTGGGGATGCAATTCCAACTAGTGGCCATGTCGAGCCGGCAGAGCGTTTTGCTTTTGCGGATGGGCGTGGTGACGTTGGGGTAATCGCTAGCGTCACTGAACCATTCTGTGGAGACTGTGACCGAGTTCGAATCACTGCCGATGGTCGCCTGCGTACTTGCCTCTTCGCGTTGGATGAGAGTGACCTGCGAGAGGTGGTGCGAACCGGCGGATCTGATGATGATCTCGCTGCGGTAATTGCGCGCGCTGTGGCCGGCAAGTGGGCTGGGCACCGGATCGGGAATGTTGATTTCATTAGGCCAGATAGGTCCATGTCCCAGATCGGTGGCTAGGGGCTATTACCTGCCTGTCGTATTGGTCATGCAGCCCGCGCGCTTCAGCTCGCGCTCCTAGAATGACTCCCTATGCCCCCAGAGTTCACACACCTTGATCCGTTAGGCCGAGCGCGCATGGTTGATGTCTCAGCGAAAGAGCCATCCATTCGACGGGCAATGGCGCGCTGCAGTGTGAAGATGCTCCCTGAGACTGCCTCCAAGATTGCTGCGGGAGCGGTCTCGAAAGGTGATGTGCTTGCAGTTGCGCGAGTAGCTGGAATCCAGGCGTCTAAGCAGACAGCGAACCTCATACCACTCTGTCACCCGCTACTTGTCGGGAGTGTGCTTGTGCATTTCCGGATCGAGGAGTCGAGTGTTGAGGTAGAGGCTCACGTGGATACCTTCGACCGCACCGGTGTCGAGATGGAGGCGCTTACTGCGTGCTCCATTGCGGCGCTGACTATCTACGACATGTGTAAATCAACCGACCGATCAATGGTGATAACCGAGATTGCACTATGGGAGAAGACTGGTGGTCGCTCTGGGCAGTGGCGCCGCGCTGGGCATGATGAAGGTATCGATTCCTTCGACGAATAATTACTGCGCGGTAACTATGTCAACAGTGTCGAGAATGTTCTAATTGTTGCGAGTGTTATAAATGTTGGCACTGTTGTAAATGTTGAAGATGTTGTTTAAGTAAAGCGTAAGCAGATGAGTAGTAGTTGCATCGCAATCAGCGAGCGCTAGGTATCCGCTTTCTTACGTTCATCGCTTGTTAGCGTTCTAGTCACGCAAATCGTCTAGGAGCTACTGCGATTCTTGTCCTACTGATCATCGTTGCACTCTGGGGAGTCTTCTTCCTCTGGCCATTGGTCTCCGGCTCGCTCGGAGAGACCGGTGGTCGGGCCCTCGCATCTGTTGATCGAATTCGCCACGGAGTTAGCCGGGTAGCGCACTCTGGCTCCAACGTCCTCAATCCTCACCACTCTCATGCCTCAGCGATAGCGGCCGGAATGCCGGGGAGCCCACTTGGTGGGGCACCCTCTATACGCCGTAGGGCAACCTCGCCTCAGCAGCGTCGACGGAGTGTGCTGATAATCCTGGGCGGTGCTTCTCTCGCCTCGCTCTCACTGGCGTTTGTGACTGACTCAACGCTCATCTGGTTGGTCGCCTTAGGGGTAGTGACGCTCTTCGCCCTATTTGTAGTGGCGGTCGTAAACCTTGAGCAGGCCAAGCGTGAGCGAAGCGAGAAGGTTCGTTACCTGCCTGTTATTGAGGCTCCAACAAGGCGCGTCGAGCCGCCAGAAGAGGCACGGAGAACTTTCGCGCAGCCCGGCTAAGTCTGGTTAGACCTGAGCCAAGGGTGCCGTACATCGTGCGCGCTACCCTTGCGCAACCGGGGGGTGTAGCTCAGCCCGGTAGAGCGCTACGTTCGCAACGTAGAAGTCGTGGGTTCAAGTCCCATCACCTCCACTAGGCCCCGTAAGGGACTTCCCGATTCAGCACTTGCGTTATCTGTGCCAGTGGCCGCTAGGTTCCGGGACGGACAGCAGTCACGCGCTGCAGGATGACAAGAGCCTCCCTTCGTCGTTGCGCAGCCGATCTAGAAGGCCATCTGCCGCGTATGTCATGCAGGGTCGGTTTCTATGCCCTATGCCACACCTATTGGGGCAAATTGTAATTGTTTTCTAATGAACCCATGTTTTATATTTCACAGGTTCGAAGATTGAACCCAGAGAAAAGAGAGCACTGTGGAGGCTGTAACTGACAGCAACGCGAAGCGATCAGCATCGCGAAAGCGCACCTATCTTGGGATAGCGGTTGCGCTAGTCGTGGTAGTTGGATTGGCTGGGGTCGCTATTAGCGCTAGTGGTGGTCAGGATAAATCGCAGCGCAGTGGTGCGACGGTTACAGGTAAGAAGGGCTCCGCTGTCACAATGACGAACATTACGGGCGTAGAGATGTCCGTCACTGAGACCAGAACGGGTACTACTAAGATACTGCATAGTTGTCTCGGCCCCAAGGGTTTGCAAACGAGTGGTGAACCATTGCCCAAGGGTTCGAGCGCGAGTGGTGCAACACCATTGGCTGCAGATAAAGCTTATAGCCATGAAGTCGGCGCGTACCCTGTCATGCGGCAAACAGGTCTAAACGGGTGCACAGTTCAATTCGAGCGCTCGGTTGGTGGCCAGATCGATGACCTCCGGTTCGAGGTTGATTGGTGTTTAGGAGCACCATATTCCGAGGGCTTCAAATGCGCAACGTCATATGCCACAACTTATGACCCACTTTTAATGACATTCCAGTCTGCTGGAATCGTTGGTCCTGCTCAACGTAATGTGGTACTTGATGGCGCCTATATTATGAACGGAAATAGCACTTCCTACTCCAGTTCCTCCCGCAATCCATCAATATATTGGGTTGAAGCGGACGCAACAAGGTTCAGCTTTGAGCTCGCCTACAACGGGCAGCGAGCCAATAACGGCAAGTACACGTATTCGATGACCTTTAAAGACGTAAATTGTCTGGCCCAGAAAGGC
>CAEZZU010000003.1_pt1 | contig 18587 bp, 16 predicted proteins | sample 7266921 | NCBI WGS metagenome assembly CAEZZU01 (sample SAMEA6813969, study PRJEB35770) | uncultured Actinomycetes bacterium | biome: Freshwater; feature: Freshwater reservoir; material: water | place: Czech Republic | collected 2016-08-15 | depth 30m m
AGAGCATCGCGCGAGCTCACCATTCGCACTGCGGTCTCTGTTGATGCAAAAGCGCTAGCCGAGCAGTTTCTCGGTGGAACATTTGTTGTGCTCCCAAATGGAGTCGACATAGCGAAATTCTCAGACGCGACGCCTACCGCGACCGATCGCCCTGCTGTAATTTTTGTTGGGAGGCATGAACCTCGAAAAGGTTTAGGTTGCCTACTCGATGCGTGGAGCGAGATCGATCGGGATGGCGTGCTCTGGGTAGTAGGCGATGGACCCCAGACCTCCGAGTTGAAGGCGCGAAATGTCGCCAATGTCGAGTGGCTGGGGCGAATCACTGACGAACAGTTGGCGAGTCGGCTCAAAGGCGCAACGATATTCTGCGCTCCATCAACAGGGCAGGAGTCTTTTGGTGTCGTTCTACTGGAGGCGATGGCGGCAGGTACCGCAGTTGTTGCCTCCGATATTTCGGGCTATGGAAATGTGGCGACTAATCGAGACAATGCATTGCTGACTCCTGCGGGAGACGCTGCGAGCCTGAGGGGAGCCCTTCGTGAGATTCTCGATTCAGATGCGCTTAGAGAGCACCTTGTGAGGCAAGGGGTAGCGCGTGCCTCGGAGTTCTCCCTATCCCGCCTAGCCGAGCGCTTTGTCTCTGTATATGAGAGCGCAATTTCACTGGGATAATTCTGCTCTCGCCGTAACTGAGGGCTGCATTTGAGAAAGGCCCTCTCCGCCGCATTATTGGAGTCCTCTCGCCGTAGACTCAAGCCGGCTCGGTAAATAAGCAGCCACTAGAAGCACCACAAACTAGAAGCACCACAAACAAGAAGCACCACAAACTAGAAGGTGATCATGAACGCTCTCCCCATAATTTTGATTGTGCTAGCGGTACTCGTTGTCTTATTCGTCATCTTGACCTATAACGGTTTAGTCAAGACCCGTAACCGTATTGATAATGCTCGATCTCAAATTGACGTCCAGCTCAAGCGGCGCCACGAGCTCATACCAAATCTTGTCGAGACTGTTAAGGGTTATGCAGCCCACGAGCGTGCAACGTTCGAGGCAGTAATAGCGGCGCGAACCCATGCCATGGACGCAGCTTCTTCGGGTTCGCTTCCCGCCCAAGCCGAGGCGGAGAATGCGCTCTCAGGCACACTTAAGAGCCTCTTTGCGCTTGCGGAGGCCTACCCGGATCTCAAGGCAAATACAAACTTCCTTGCGCTCCAAGAGGAACTCACCTCAACTGAGGATCGCATCGCCTACTCCAGGCAATTCTTCAACGACGCGGTGCTTGGGTTCAACACTCGTATTCAGACATTCCCAGCAACCGTCATTGCGCGTTCCTTTGGTTTTACTCCACGCGAATACTTCACCGCCGATCCTGGGGATCAGGCGCCCGTAACGGTCAAGTTCTGATAGGTGCAGATGTACGACGAAATATCCTCAAATAAACGAAGAACATGGCTAATACTCGCCGGCTTTGGCCTTCTAATGGCGCTGCTTCTCGCGGCCTTTAATGTTCTCCTAGATATCGGCCCGATTGGGTTTGTCATTGCGATCGCGATTGCGATTGGGATGTCGTGGAGTTCCTATTGGTTCTCCGATCGCATTGCACTAGGCGTCTCTCGAGCTAAGCCCGCTGATCCCACTGAGTACGCGAGGTACCACAATCTCGTTGAGGGTCTCTGCATCGCGGCAGGCATCCCGAAGCCTCGCCTATTCGTGATTGATGACCCGGCTCCGAATGCCTTCGCTACTGGACGTAATCCGGCCCACGCAGCAGTAGCTGTCACCACAGGGTTGCTAGCACTTATGAGCAGAGTAGAGCTTGAGGGAGTGCTCGCACACGAGCTGAGCCATGTCAAGAATTACGACATGCTCGTAGGAACTGTTGCAGTTACAGCAGTTGGGGCCGCAGCATTACTTGGAGATATTGGGCTTCGATGGATGATCTTTGGCGGAAGAAGGCGAAACAACTCTGATAACTCAGCGGGGGGAGTAATCGCGCTTGCTGCGGTACTGCTCATCGTCCTTGCACCTATCGCCGCTCGCCTGATGCAATTTGCGATGAGCAGGCGTCGAGAGTTCTTGGCCGACGCAAGCGGAGTCGCGCTTACCCGCTACCCGCCTGGTCTCGCATCTGCACTCGAGAAACTGCGTGATGAAGGGTCAGTAGTGCGCACAAGTAACCGAGCAATGGCTCAACTATGGATCGAGTCCCCACTCGATCGAGCACCTGACCCCGAAGGGAAGAAACGTACGTGGCTAAATCGCGCATTCGATACGCACCCACCGCTCGAGGAGCGAATAGATATTCTGCGAGCAATGTGAAGCGAGCCTCATTAGCAACTTTGGCAATAGCGATTTCAGGCTCTTTAGCCTTAGCTGCATGCGGGGGAGGTGGCTCGGATGAGGCTTCGCCTTCATCTACCTCAAAGCGCACCACAACCACAACTGCACCAGTACTCGCTCCATTTACTGGCCTACCTGACCCATCCGGTGCATCGCAGGGACGCGCTGCACTCAACATCAAGGTCTCCAATGCCCCAGAGGCTCGACCACAGTCTGGACTCGATCAGGCAGATGTGGTCTGGGAAGAGGTAGTTGAGGGCGGGATCACGCGCTTCCTAGCTATGTTTCAATCGAACTCACCAAGTGCGATTGGACCAGTTCGCTCGGTACGCCTAACCGACCCAGGAATTGTGTGGCCGGTGGGTGGAATTTTTGCTTTCTCCGGCGGTGCGAAATACGCGCTCGATGGAATAAACAAAGCCCCCGTCGTGCTTGTTGACGAGTCTCGTGCGGGCTCCGCTATGTATCGTGATCGCTCGCGTCAGGCACCGCATAATTTGTATGGCAAGGGTGACGCTCTCTTCGCAAAGGGAGGAACGCCTGTTCCACCACCTGCTTTGTTTACCTATGCAAAGGAAGTTCGCACGCGTAGTGGCGCTCTACCGGTAACTGCCGCTCGAGTTGGTTTCAACGGATCATTCGCAGTCGATTGGTCATGGGACTCTGCGAGCCGCTCTTGGCTACGCAATGCCGGTGGACGACCATTCATGGCTGCTAGTGGCAAGCAGATTCAGGCAACCAACGTTGTTGTGATGTCGGTCTCTTATCGCGGTGGCGTTGGGAGTATGGGTGCCGAGGGTGTGCTGACCGGTGAGGGCAAGGTCTTAGTGCTCACCGATGGAGTCGCCATAGAGGGTAAATGGATGCGGTCTAGCGTCTCGCAGGTAACCCGATTTGTGGATCTCAAGGGAGCTGTAATCCCACTGACCCCTGGGAATACATGGGTTGAGATGCCAGATGTCACATATGCGGTTACTACGACCGCCGCTGTGGTTCCGGCTACGAGTACCACCCTGAAGGCGCCTACAAAATCAACCGCTAAGCCCTGACTCGCTTCCCTTAGGTCTTGAGTATGAGGGTCTTGAGTATGAGGGTCTTGAGTATGAGGGTCTTGTGTATGAGGGCCTCGAAACGATGATCCGCTAATCAATCTGAGCCGATAGGGGTCTGGCCGGTAAGATCCGGGCATGACTGACGAACGATCGATAGGCACAGCCAGAGTCAAGCGAGGCCTTGCGGAGATGCTTCGCGGCGGCGTGATCATGGATGTCGTAGATGCTGAGCAGGCGCGTATTGCTGAGGACGCCGGGGCAACAGCGGTTATGGCCCTTGAGCGCGTCCCCTCTGATATCCGTCGTGATGGCGGAGTTGCGCGAATGTCTGACCCCGCGATGATCGAGGGCATCAAAGCAGTAGTGAGTATTCCAGTGATGGCCAAGTGCCGGATCGGCCACTTCGCCGAGGCACAGGTACTCGAGTCGCTCGGAGTCGATTTCATTGACGAGTCTGAGGTGCTGACCCCCGCAGATGAAGCGCACCATGTTGAGAAGTGGGACTTCACTGCTCCATTCGTATGTGGTGCAACAAATCTTGGTGAGGCCCTTAGGCGCATCTCTGAAGGTGCTGCGCTAATCCGCTCAAAGGGTGAGGCGGGAACCGGCAACATCGTTGAAGCCGTCAGGCACCTGCGATCAATCCTCGGCGACATTAAGAAGATCACGGTCGCAGAGGACGAAGAGTTATACGCATGGGCAAAGACGCTTCAAGCTCCGATTGACCTAATACGAGAGGTCGCCGAGCGCGGAGAGTTGCCTGTTCCAATGTTCTGTGCTGGCGGAATAGCCACTCCATCTGATGCGTCACTCGTCATGCAGTTAGGTGCTCAAGCAGTATTCGTGGGTAGCGGAATTTTCAAGAGTAGTGAGCCTGCACTTATGGCCCGAGCGATTGTTGAAGCCACTACTCATTACGCTGATCCCGAGGTTGTTGCCAAGGTCTCTCGCGGTCTAGGCGATGCAATGCGCGGACTTGAACTCGCTGCGCTTGAGACAACCTTCGCCGATCGCGGCTGGTAACAGGCGAGGCAAGCATCACAACCACAAGCGCCCTCCTCCGAGAGAACCTTCGATCCGCTCTGAAGGCGGTTTGGATTCGCTCCATCGCAGTTCCAAAGAGAACACAGGGGGCGAGGTGAAGGCGGGAGTCTTGGCACTTCAAGGAGCATTTCGGGAGCATCGCGAGGTTTTAGATGCTCTTGGGTTCGATGCCATTGAGGTTCGAACAGCTGAGCAACTTCTCAGTCTTGATGCGCTTCTTCTGCCGGGTGGTGAGTCCACGACGATGACCCACCTGCTGCGAACCTCTGGGATGCATGCTCATCTAATCGATGCCCTGAAGGACGGACTCCCAACCCTCGGGACCTGCGCCGGCCTGATTCTGATGGCTTCAGAGGTATTGGATGGTCGCGAGGATCAGGAACCCCTCGGCGTTGCTGATGTGACCGTTCGCCGAAACGCTTATGGGCGCCAGCGCGATTCTTTTGAGGCCAATCTCAGCGTCAAGGGGTTACTTGGGGGTACGTTCCCGGGTGTATTCATTAGGGCGCCAGTAATCGAGCGGGTCGGACCTATGGTTGAGGTGCTCGCAGAGCATGATGGATTACCGGTATTAGCTAGGCAGGGTTCGCTCTGGTTCTCAACGTTCCATCCGGAGATCTCTGGAGATCTTCGAATTCATCAGGCATTTCTCAAGGAGGCTGAAGTATGAGTGGACACTCGAAGTGGCATTCGATCAAGCATAAAAAAGGTGCAGCCGATGCAGCGCGAGGCAAACTATTTGCGCGCCTATGTCGCGAGATTGAGGTAGCGGCTCGAACCGGTGGAGGCGACCCAGATACGAACGCGGGTCTGCGTACAAAGGTACAGAAGGCGAAAGAGGCCTCAGTACCCAAGGACAACATCGAGAATGCAATCAAGCGCGGCACCGGAGAGCTTGAGGGCGTTGTATACGAAGCTATGAACTATGAGGGGTACGCGCCCAATGGCATAGCGATCTACGTTGAGTGCCTCTCCGATAATCGGAATCGGACTGGAAGCGAGATTAAGAACATCTTTAGCCGTAATGGCGGTGCTATGGCAGAGCCTGGCGCGGTGGCATGGCAGTTTGAGCGCAAGGGTCTGATTCACATCGGTCCCGGTTCGACTGAGGACGATGTCTTGCTTGCTGCTCTCGATGCCGGTGCTGAGGATGTCACAGAGGCGGGCGATGGGTTTCAAGTTATTACGCCCCCAACAGAGCTCCACGTGGTGCGCTCTGCTCTAGAAGAGGCTGGAATCAAAGTAGAGAGCTCAGACTTAACGATGATTGCGTCTACCTCTATCGAGCTTGAGGATGAGGCAAGCGCGAGGCAGGTATTACGAGTAGTCGACGCGCTTGAGGACCACGATGATGTTCAAGGCGTCTACGCAAACTTTGATATCCCCGAGAATATTCTTGAGTTGGTGATGGGCTGATGCCTCAAATTGGAGAGATCGCTTCAGGGTTCACCCTCCCCGGGATAGACAAGGGAGCGCGCCGCGATTACACGCTAGAAGAGTTTCGAGGTCGCAAGGTAGTGCTTGCTTTTTATCCGGGAGACAACACGCCGGGATGCACGCGCCAACTCTGTTCATATCGAGATGCTTTCGCAGACCTCTCAAGTCTCGATGCTGTAGTGCTCGGTATATCAGCCCAAGACATCGACAGCCATGAAGGTTTTGCTGCAAAGAATGGGTTTGAGTTTCCATTGCTTACCGATGGTGATCAAAAAGTAGCTAAGGCATACGGAGCCAAAGGCCCACTTGGAATTAAGCGGTCACTCTTCATCCTCGATCGTGATGGGCGGGTCACCTACCGCCACGTTGCAGCGTTAGTTGGGGTCACTTATAAGGGAGCAGAGACCCTCACGGCTGAGTTATCCAAGATTGAGTGATTAGGCCACGTTTGGTGTTCTGGAGACCTGGCCAATAGTTCATGCTCCCGAGGCTCTAAAGCAGAGTTCTTCGATAAATGATCGTCGCTGTCCCCATATGGAGGCGCCGGAGAGCCTAGGATCGAACCCATGTTCGATCCGGAGGGCCCAATAATTGGTATCGACCCCGGGGTCTCTCGCTGCGGTTACGGGGTTGTAAAGCGCCACAGCGGTGGTCGGTTCGAGGCCATTGCCTATGGAGTCATTACAACCTCTCCATCTGATCCAATGCCGCAGAGGCTTCTCTCAATCGCTACCGAGCTAGACGCTTTGGTCAAGGAATTCAAGCCGTCCGGAATGGCTGTTGAGAGAGTCCTGTTCCAGAACAATGCGCGTACTGCGATGTCAGTCGGGCAGGCAAACGGCTTGGCTTTAGTTGCTGCAGCACGCCATTTAGTGCCGGTGGTCGAGTACAGCCCCAACGAGGTGAAGCTCGCGGTCTGCGGCGATGGAGCCGCTGATAAAGCGGCAGTGCAGGCGATGGTGACTCGGCTTCTTCAACTCACTGAGATACCACGGCCAGCAGACGCGGCCGATGCTTTAGCCATCGCGCTTACTCACGGATGGTCTGGTCGCGTTAGAGCACAGGCAGGGGAGACGAGCTCCGAAGCCTCTGCACTTGATAAAGCGGTACAGCGCGCTATGGAGCGAGACGCAGCTTTAAACAGAGAGAAGGGCAGTGTGATCGCATGATTGGGTCGGTTCGTGGCACGGTGCTAGAGCGCACTCCGGGCGGTGAGGTTCTCGTAGAGGTTGGGGGAGTTGGCTATCGCGTCTTGGTCCCAACTGGAACCCTTGCGCTCGCAGAGCCTGGCTCGCTTACATTCTTGGTGACGCACCTACACGTTCGAGAAGACGCAATGGTTCTCTATGGATTCGCCACGCGTGACGAACGTGACACTTTTGAGATTCTCTTAGGGACCACCGGAGTCGGCCCGAAACTTGCTTTAGCGATGCTCTCTGCTCACTCCCCGAACTCCCTTCGCAGAGCAGTTGCTGAGACCGACCTAGATGCTCTATGTCTTGTTCCTGGTGTAGGGAAGCGCACTGCGCAGCGACTGCTCGTTGATCTTGTATCGCGTTTAGAGCTCCCAGATGCAGACCTCAACCTTGTCGACGGCGTTGGTGCAGGCGACCGCATTGAGGCGCGTGCTGCACTCGCCGAACTCGGGTACTCGATAGAGGAGATTCGCTCTGCATTAAGCGACATTTCGCCCGATGCTTCTGTAGAGGTTCAGCTTCGCCAAGCACTTAGGAGACTGGCGGTGCGCGCATGAGGGAGGAGTTGCTGCGCCCAGGTGCTGAGGCTGTAGAGGCTGCCGAGGAGACGACCCTTAGGCCGCGACGACTTGACGAGTTTGTGGGTCAAGCGCGCCTGAAAGAGCATCTACAGATTGTCCTCGACGCGGCAAAAGGGCGAGGTCAGGCCGCCGATCACATTCTCTTCGCCGGTCCTCCTGGGCTCGGTAAAACAAGCCTTGCCGGAATCATCGCAGCGGAGATGGAGGTAAATCTACGGATCACTAGTGGACCGGCGCTTGAGCGCGCAGGTGACGTAGCTGCCATCCTCACAAATCTCGAGGATGGCGAGGTGCTATTCGTTGACGAGATTCACCGATTGCCGCGCGCTGTCGAGGAGGTTCTCTACCCAGCGATGGAGGATTTTCAGCTCGATATCGTGATCGGAAAAGGCCCGAGTGCTCGCTCTATCCGACTCGACCTCCCACGCTTCACGCTCGTCGGAGCTACTACTCGAACTGGGCTCGTTACCGGCCCCCTGCGAGACCGCTTCGGTTTTGTAGGACGCCTCGATTACTACGAGACCTCAGACTTGATCGCCATAGTCGAGCGAGCTGCACGCATATTGGGGGTCCCCATTGATAGCGAGGGCGCTGTCGAGATCGCTCGAAGATCGCGCGGCACACCTCGCATCGCCAACCGCTTATTGAAACGAGTTCGAGATTATGCAGAGGTAAGAGCGAACGGCAGCGTAGATAAAGGCGTTGCCTGTGACGCTCTAGCGCTATTCGAGGTCGACGAACTAGGCCTCGACAAAATTGACCGAGCCATCCTGCGCACGCTCTGCGTTACCTTCGCTGGGCGTGCCGTTGGGCTGAGTACCTTGGCGGCAACTATCGGTGAGGAGGCAGATACCGTTGAGGACGTATACGAACCGTTCTTACTTCAGCAGGGCCTCCTCCATCGCACCCCGCGAGGCAGGGTCGCTACCCCAGGTGGTTATGCGCACCTAGGCCTTGTCGTACCTGCCGGCGCTGACGAGGGAATCGAGTAGGTCGCGAGGCGCCTCAGGAGCCACACTGCTGGCGTTGAGAATGTCTCTGAAATCCCTAGAAGTTGAGCCAAAAGGATATGGCGAGCTACCCGAGAGAAGGGTGCGCCATTTTGGGAGATAAACCTCAGCGCGCTGTATAGAGCAGGTCTGCGCGCTAGGGTCACGGCGCCTAGAGCCTGCCAAAGTGGTGGGGGAGGCGAAGGAAAACTAAGCGTGTTGGTTTTTGGATATTTTGGATTACTCATCGTTGGCTTCTACTTCCTTCTTGTGCGCCCGCAGCGGCGCCAGGTGGCCGCGCGACGCGCGATTGTTGCCGCCATTGAGGTCGGAGACGCTGTAGTTACTGCAGGTGGCATCCACGGTGTGATTGCTTCTCTCGATACCGATTTGGTCGGGCTAGAGATTGCCCCCGGCGTGGTCATTACCATTGCCCGCGGTGCGATCAACGCTCGCCATGCCACGATGCACGTCGTGCTTCCCGGTGTAGGAGAGAACGATGAGACACAAGCGCTTAATGCGCCAACGAAGGATGAGCTAGAGAAGTGATGACCGTACGTAAGGCCGTATGGTTCTTAGTCGTCTCAATCGTGATTGTGGTCGGCTCATTCTCCGCCACTCTCTTTGCAACAGACCACCGACCCGTCCTTGGGTTGGACCTTCAGGGCGGCATCTCCGTAGTGCTCGCCCCGATCGGCAATCCAAAGCCCGATGCGATCGATAAGGCAGTCGACATCATTCGAAGCCGCGTTGACTCTCTTGGAGTTGCTGAGCCGGAGATCAGCAGGCAGGGCAGTTTAATTATCGTCGACCTCCCGGGAGTTCGCGACCGCGAGAAAGCTCAGCGCTTGGTTGGTAAGACTGCGGAGCTGCGTTTCCGAACTGTTCTCCAGAACGTTCCCCCTCTTGGTTACACGCCCTCGACCACGACGACCCCTGCCGGGGCAAGTGGAGCGAGTGGCGCAACAGGTACTAGCGGAGCAGTTACAACGACTACTGCAGCGCTGAATGAGATCCCCTCGACAACCCCAGAGGAGGATAAAGCTGGAGCAATTGTCATCCTTCCAGGGCGTAAGACGGGCAAGGGAAACCCTGTGCGATACGAGCTTGGCCCAACACTCCTCACTGGCGAGGCAGTCTCCACGGCAAATGCTGCGTTCGAGAATGGCTCATGGGGCGTAACTGTGAAGTTCACTTCGCAGGGAGGGGTTGACTTCGTAACGAAAGTCGCCGACCCGAATATCGGTAAGCAGGTCGCTATTGCTCTAGACGGAGTTGTGCAGTCTGCCCCCGTGATCAATGAAGGAATTACCGCCGGAAACCCGGTTCGTATCTCAGGCTCGTTTACTCAGGCTGAGGCCAAGGAGCTAGCACTCGTACTGCGCTTCGGTGCGCTTCCTGTCCAGCTAAAACAGGAGACAGTGGATAGCGTCTCGCCGACCCTCGGTAAAGACCAGCTACATGCAGGTTTGGTCGCCGGGATGATCGGTCTACTTCTAGTCGGTCTCTACATGTTGCTTTTCTACAGGGTTCTCGGTCTAGTCGTCTGGCTCGGACTCGGTATGACCGGCATGGCCGTCTGGACACTCGTGTCTTGGCTCGGATTTACAATCGGGCTCACACTCACGCTCGCCGGAGTAACTGGTCTTATCGTCTCCGTGGGAGTCACCGTCGACTCATATGTCGTATATTTCGAGCGCCTTAAAGATGAAGTTCGCTCTGGCAAGACAGTTAGATCATCGGTAGATCGAGGCTTCAATAAATCCTTCAGGACCATTGTTGCCGCAGACCTCGTCTCTCTAATCGGTGCGGTTGTTCTTTATCTCCTAGCAATTGGATCAGTGCGAGGATTCGCATTCTTCCTGGGGCTCTCAACTGTCCTCGACCTCATCCTCTCCTACTTCGTGATGCATCCTTTGGTCTCTCTAATGGCAAGACGAAAGAAGTTGGTGACGATGAAGGGTGTCGGCATTGGTGCCGGACTTGATTCAAGGGACTTGGTGGCCTAATGCCTCACTCGGACGGAAGACGACACACCCTCGCAGATCTGTACCATGAAAATACAGAGTTTGATTTCTTGCACCGAATCTGGAGATGGGCCTTAGTCTCTGGGCTTTTCCTTGCTATCGGTCTTGCAGCTTTTGGGATCAGAGGGGGGCTTAATTTCGGGATTGACTTCACCGGAGGGACAGCGTTCCAAGTCACCGCCCAGGGCGCTAACCCAAGTGCGTCTGGGGTGCGCGCGGTGCTCGTCGAGGCTGGCATACCCGACGCGAAGATAGTGATTGTCGGCGGAACTACCTTGAGGGTTCAGACTAAAGATCTGACTGCCTCGGAGCAGGAGAAGGTCCGCGCCGCAATTGCTGGGTATGCAGAGGTGTCTGCCACCACAGTCAGTATCTCCGATGTGAGCGCGACTTGGGGAGATCAGGTGAGCTCGAAGGCATGGAGAGCTCTGCTTATCTTCTTCGTTGTCATTGCGCTTTACCTAGCGATTCGATTTGAGTTCAAGATGTCGATTGCAGCGATCTTGGCGGTGGTCCATGACATTCTGATTACTGTCGGTATTTATGCAATTACTGGCTTCGAGGTGACACCTGCGACGGTGGTTGCCTTCCTGACCATTCTGGGTTTCTCGCTCTACGACACGGTTGTTGTGTTCGACAAGATTAAAGAGAACGAGAGCTCACTTGGATCAACGAGCGGCGAGTCATATACCGATATGGCGAACCGCTCGCTCAACCAGGTTTTGATGCGCTCGATCAACACTTCATTTGTAGCGCTACTCCCAGTTGCTTCACTGCTCGTTGTCGGGGTCTGGATCATGGGGGCTCTAAGTCTTCGCGACTTCGGTCTTGCACTCTTCGTAGGGCTTATGAGTGGGGCCTACTCCTCAATCTTCGTTGCTACTCCGATCTTGGCGTGGTGGAAAGAGCGGGAGCCTCGAAACCGCATGATCGCAGGGCGTGCGGAGCGACGCAGTGTGCGCGTTGCAGCCTCGTCCTCCGGGGACGTGAGTCTCGACTCCGTGCCTGCTGCGATAGTGGCTCCAAAGCCTCGTCGCGCCAAGGGCCAGAAGCGGCGATAAACGCCATTTCTAGATAACAGACTCCCCGCTAGCGCCAATTAATTGTTGAGTCGGTTAATGACGAGGCTGTCAGGGAGTCGCCTGCGTGCGATGATGTAGGGGCTTGAGTCCTAAAGAGCCCTCCAGAAGCGAGACCGAGGTGATGGATCGGTCTCGCCTGCCTTGGCGCAGGCATCTTGTTGACTCAGAGATCGCCCCACTTCTTCACGCTTATCGAAGTCGGCACCCTAAAGCCTCAACCGAGCTCATAGAACTTGCGTTTGAGACCGCTCGCGAGGCGCACGAGACGCAGGTGCGCCGCTCGGGCGAACCCTACATCTCGCACCCAATTGGTGTTGCCACAATTGTCGCGGAGCTTGGTCTTGATGCGGCGACGATCTCGGCAGCTCTACTGCATGACGCAGTTGAAGACACGCACGTAACACGCGAAGAGATCGAGCGCCGATTCGGTGCTGAGGTTGCAGCGATGGTCGACGGCGTAACGAAACTAGACCGCATCAAGTTTGATTCGCGAGTAGCGCAGCAGGCAGCGACGCTTCGCAAAATGCTCGTTGCAATGTCTAAAGACGTTCGAGTTCTGTTGATTAAACTTGCTGATCGTCTCCACAACATGCGCACCATTGCCTCCCTGCCTGAGGCAAAACAGTTGCGAATAGCTCGGGAGACCCTTGATATTTATGCTCCGCTCGCTCACCGCATGGGAATCGGAGATGTTAAGTGGCAGCTCGAAGATCTATCGTTCGCTGTACTGCACCCAAAACGGTATGCCGAGATCGAGCAGCTAGTCGCTACCCAGGCACCAGAGCGCGATTCCTACCTTGACTTCGTTCTCTCCGAGTTGCGCAGACGCCTAGAAGAGTTAAACATCGAGGCCGAGGTGCAGGGACGGCCTAAGCACTACTGGTCGATCTACGAGAAGATGGTGGTGAAGGGCAAGGACTTCGATGAGGTATTTGACCTTGTAGGAGTTCGTGTCGTCGTCGAGTCAGTTAAGGATTGTTACGGCGCTCTCGGTACTATCCACGCCGTTTGGCGGCCAGTTACCGGGCGCTTCAAAGATTACATAGCAATGCCGAAATTCAACCTCTACCAATCGCTTCACACCACGGTGGTGGGCCCTGAGGGGAAGCCAGTCGAGGTCCAGATTCGGACCCGCGAGATGCATCGACGCGCCGAGTACGGGATCGCTGCGCACTGGTCCTACAAAGATCAACCTGGAAGCGGCTCTACAGATGACCTTGTTTGGCTTCAGCGAATAGTTGATACCCAGGAGGAGTCTGAGGACCCAGCTGAGTTCATGCAGACGCTAAAGGTTGACCTTGACCAAGATGAGGTCTTCGTATTTACACCGAAGGGAAGAGTTATCACGCTTCCAACCGGTTCAACCTGTATCGATTTTGCATATGCAATTCATACAGAGGTTGGGCATCATTGCATCGGTGCAAGGGTTAATGGTCGGTTGGTTGCAGTCGACTCGGTTCTCTCGTCTGGTGACGCGATAGAGATATTTACGAGCAAGGTCGAGACCGCTGGCCCGAGCCGAGATTGGCTTGAGTTTGCGCACTCACCGCGTGCCGTATCAAAAATTAAGCAGTGGTTCTCTCGCGAGCGACGCTCCGATGCAATAGATAACGGAAGAGACTCCCTCGTTGACGAGTTGAGGAAAGAGGGGCTGCCTGTTCAACGGTTAGCTAACTCTGATGCCTTGCTCGAGGTCGCAGAGGCAATGGGCGTTGATGGAGTCGATGCGCTCTACGTATCCATAGGCGAGGGGCATCTCTCGGCTCAAGCGGTAGCCCACCACATTCAGAAACACTTGAGTGAGGGCGAGGAGCAACTCCCTGTAACCGCGCGCAAACCTCAGCGAAGTTCACAGCGCAGGCGCACAGTAGGTGTTCATGCCGAGGGGCTCGATGATGTAATGGTGAGGCTCTCGCGATGCTGCACGCCGGTTCCAGGGGACGAGATAATGGGTTTCCTGACCCGGGGGCGCGGTGTATCTGTGCATCGAACCGACTGTGCCAACGCAAGTGGGCTCGCAACGGTTACGGAGCGCGTCATTGAGGTTGAGTGGGATCATGACGCCGTTGGAACCTACGTTGTCTCGCTAGAGATAGAGGCGCTCGATCGCTCGGGTCTGCTTAGGGATATCGCCCATACGCTCTCGGAGCATCATGTGGGGATCGTCGCGAGTAGCAGCCAGACATCACCCGACAGGGTTGCCCGCCTTAGGTTCGACTTCGAGCTTGCAGACCCGGGCCATCTCGACTCCATCGTTGCCGCTGTAAAACGGGTTAGATCCGTATATGAGGCGCAGAGAGTCCTGCCGGGTACATCAACCTCGTAAGCGGCTTTTGAGTTTCGTGGCGTTACAGGCCTATCTGAGCAAGCGCCCGCCGGTAGCATCACCTCCGTGTCGTCGGATCCAGCATTTCGCGCCCCTATTGGGGTCCATGATGTCCTTCCCCCAGAGTCGGGGAGATGGGCAGATGTTGTTACGCGCTTTGCAAGACGCGCTGGGATCTTTGGCTTTGGGCTGATTCAAACCCCTCTCTTTGAGCACATCGAGGTATTCCGTCGCGTAGGCGAGCACACCGATGTTGTCAGTAAGGAGATGTACGAATTCCGCGACAAGGGGGATCGTCACCTTGCCCTCCGACCCGAGGGGACCGCCTCGGTTGTGCGTGCTTATGTTCAGCACCGTCCGCTTCCTCCTTGGAAGGTTTGGTACTTCGCCCCAAACTTTCGCTATGAGCGCCCTCAGAAGGGCCGCTACCGTCAGCATTGGCAACTAGGTGTTGAGGTACTCGGCTTAGATGATCCAGCGATAGATATTGAGGTGATCGCTTTAGCGGCCGGTTTCTATCGCGATCTGGGCTTGCGAGATCTGCGCCTCATCATCAACTCAATGGGGGACCCTGAAGGCAGGGGAGCATACGTAGAGGCTCTGAGGTCGCACCTACTCACCAGCTCTAATGAACTTGGGCCAGAGTTTGTCGAGCGCGTCGAGGCGAACCCATTGCGAGTGCTTGATTCGCGAAACCCTGAGTGGCAGTCAGCAATTGAGAGTGCTCCGCTCATCTCGAATCACTTGTCTCCAGATGCGAGCGCCCACTTTGAGGCAGTAAAGGCCGGGCTGAACGCGCTCGGAATTGAGTTTGAGGTAGATGGACGACTGGTTCGAGGGTTCGATTACTACACACGCACCACATTTGAGTTTCAGAGCACTGCGCTCGATGCGGCACAGAATGCTGTAGGAGGTGGTGGCAGGTACGACGGTCTCGCCGAGGCTATGGGCGGGCCGCCAACTCCTGGAATCGGGTTCGGCATCGGCGTAGAGCGCCTGCTCCTCGCTCTCGATGCAGAGGAAGTTATCTCCACTTCGAAGGGCAACGCCCCAAGCGTCTTTGTTATCGACGGCCTATCTGGTACCGACGAACTGCTACTACTCACAGTCACGTCTGGTCTGCGAGAAGCTGGCATCTCCACGGAGCGTGCATACGGTGGGCGCAGCCTGAAGGCCCAGTGGAAGGCTGCTGACCGCTGCGGTGCGAGGTATGGAGTGATGATCGGCAAAGCAGAGTTAGAGCGTGATTCTGTTGTCGTAAAGGATCTAGAGACCGGCGAGCAAATTGAAGTAAGACGCGACCAATTGGTGGCGTGGATTCGTGAATCTTTTGAGGAGAACTACCAATGATGCGGACCCACTATGCAGGCTCTCTACGCGGGGGTGATGCAGGCTCAACAATCACAGTCTGTGGATGGGTCGCGGCACGCCGTGACCATGGAGGAGTTGTGTTCCTCGATCTGCGCGATGCCTCTGGAATCCTTCAGATTGTTATAGATCCAGCGACACCAGCGGGCGCAGACTCTTCAAGAATCAGGTCTGAGTTCGTGCTTCAAGTCACCGGTGTAGTGCGCCCTCGCCCGGGAGGAACTCTCAATGTTGACCTACCGACCGGCGAGGTGGAGGTAGCAGCGGAGTCAGTTGTGATTCTCAATGAATCAGAGCCCCCTCCCTTTCCATTAAACGATCGCGCGGATGGAGTTGACGAGTCGCTTCGGCTCCGACACCGCTACCTCGATCTCCGACGTGGAGCAATGCAGCGCAACCTGCGACTCCGTGCCGGGGTAAACCGATCAGTGCGCGCAGTTATGGATGCCCAGAATTTTGTAGAGGTTGAGACCCCAATGCTCATCGCCTCGACACCAGAGGGAGCACGCGACTTTGTCGTGCCTTCGAGGCTCCACCCTGGCGAGTTCTACGCCCTTCCGCAGAGCCCACAACTTTTCAAACAATTATTGATGGTAGGTGGACTCGACCGCTACTACCAGGTTGCTAGGTGCCTGCGTGATGAGGACCTGCGCGCCGACCGACAGTTCGAGTTCATGCAACTCGATGTAGAGATGTCATTTGCTGATGCCCAAGATGTGATGGATGTCGTTGCCCTCGCAGTCGATGCAGCGGTAGTTGGTGCAACCGGAGTAAGCATCGGAGATATCCCATCGATTACTTGGCAAGACTCAATGGAGCGCTTCGGTACAGATAAGCCCGACCTTCGATTTGGTATGGAACTGATTGATCTCGCGTCGGTCTTCGCCTCGACAGAGTTCCGCGCGTTCCAGGCAGACGCAGTTAAGGGCATATGCGTTGCAGGCATGGGCGAGGCGTCGCGATCTACCCTTGACGGCTTAGTCGACCGCGCGAAGTCGCTTGGCGCCCAAGGTTTGGTATGGATGCGTGTGCGCGATGGTGGAGTGCTTGAGGCGCCCGTCGCTAAGTTCCTCTCCGAGGAGGAGCAGGCGGGTGTCGTTGCGACTCTCGGCGCGGTCTCTGGCGATCTTGTTCTGATTGTTGCTGGAGAGCGCCGCATGGCGAACGAAGTGCTGGGCGCACTTCGACTTGACCTAGGTAAGCCCCCCGTTAATTTCTCTGAGACTGAGGGTGGCCCAGCGCTAATGCGCTTCGTCTGGGTAACCGACTTTCCGCTATTCGAGAAAGTTGATGCATCTGGGCGACCAACCCCCGCCCACCATCCATTTACGATGCCCCATCTCGACGACTTAGATCTCTTGGACGGCACAGGCGATGAACTCCTCGCAGTGCGTTCGCAGGCCTATGACCTCGTGCTCAATGGATGGGAACTCGGATCGGGGAGTGTGCGAATTCATCGTGCCGATGTTCAGTCACGGATCTTTGCTCTCCTTGGCATTGATGCTCAGGAAGCACAGGAGCGCTTTGGATTCTTGTTAGACGCCTTCAAATTCGGGGCGCCTCCGCACGCAGGTTTCGCGTTCGGTATTGATCGCCTCGTTGCGCTTCTCGCAGGCGAGGAGAACATTCGAGAGGTCATTGCATTCCCGAAGACTCAGTCTGGCTCCGACCCGCTTACCGGTGCACCCGGCCCGCTTGACCCAATTCACCTACGAGAGCTCGGGCTTGCTCTGCCAGCCCGCCCCAAGAAATAGGCGCTCTAGCGCATTTAGATGACTAAGGGTGGGGGCGATTCAGCTCCCTAAGCGCGAACCGTCACTAGGTCGGTAGGGTCACGGCCGTGGGTGATGATCTTTTTACTGCAGCAGCCGAGGAGCGTTTACGTCGAAGAGCCCCACTAGCTGCGCGCCTTCGCCCTCGAAGCCTTGATGAAGTAGTCGGCCAGCAGCATCTGCTCGGGCCTGGGAGGCCGCTGCGTGCGTTGATCGAGGCAGATCGCCTCTCCTCGGTAATCCTCTGGGGTCCACCTGGAACTGGAAAGACCAGCGTTGCGCGACTCACGGCTCATGCGACTGCTCAAGCATTCGAGGCCCTCAGCGCGGTTACCGCAGGAGTCAAGGATGTCAGAGAGGTAGTAGAGCGTGCACGAGATCGCCTTGGTCAGCGCGGGCAAGGAACAATTCTTTTTCTCGACGAGGTTCATCGGTTTAACCGCACTCAGCAAGATGCACTGCTTCCCCACGTCGAGGAGGGGCTAGTCGTCTTAGTTGGAGCAACAACCGAGAACCCATATTTTTCGCTAACAGCTCCGCTGCTAAGCCGATCCACGCTCTTTCGTCTTGAGCCGGTACCAGCAGAAGCCTTGCGCGAATTAGTTGCTCGCGCCTTGAGCGATAGAGAACGCGGCCTAGGCGATGATGAGTTGAGTATCTCAGCGGATGCAATGGAGCACCTTGTCGACCGAGCAGAGGGGGATGCGCGACACCTGCTGACCTCCCTCGAGGTTGCGGCCGCTCTTACTTGCGAGTCCGCAACTAAAGAGATTTCGCTTGAGTGTGCAGAGGCGGCGTTAGCGGCGCGAGCGATTCAATATGGTGCTGATGAGCACTACGACATCATCTCCGCATTCATCAAATCAATTCGAGGATCTGACGCAGATGCCGGCCTCTATTGGCTCGCTCGGATGCTCGAGGCAGGCGAGGATGCGCGTTACGTAGCGCGCCGGTTAGTGATACTCGCCTCAGAGGACGTAGGTATGGCTGACCCTCTGGCCCTGCCATTGGCGATGGCGGCTGCTCAGGCGGTGGAGTTTGTTGGGCTACCGGAGGCGCAACTGAATCTCGCTCACTGTGTCGTTTACCTTGCGAATTGCCCTAAATCAAACTCCGTCACGTTAGGTATTGGGGCGGCCACCTCAGATGTGCGGACCCTCCCAACTGGGATGGTTCCGGCTCATCTGAAGGACGGGCATTACAAGGGGGCGAGCGCCTTAGGCCATGGTGTTGGCTACGTGTACCCTCACGACAGACCGGGAGCATGGGCAGATCAGGAGTATCGGCCCGAGGAGGTTGCTTCTCAGATCTACTGGCGCCCGACAGGGCATGGGCGTGATGTGGCCAGACTCGGTACGGTTGAGGCTGCAGAT
>CAEZZU010000004.1_pt1 | contig 17041 bp, 10 predicted proteins | sample 7266921 | NCBI WGS metagenome assembly CAEZZU01 (sample SAMEA6813969, study PRJEB35770) | uncultured Actinomycetes bacterium | biome: Freshwater; feature: Freshwater reservoir; material: water | place: Czech Republic | collected 2016-08-15 | depth 30m m
AGCAGTTTGCAATCAAGGCAGGAGAGAGCGAGAAGGCGTAAGGTCTGGCATCGTGGAACCCGCAGAGTTTGAGGCCGCTGGCCTATATGACCCGACCTCGCCCGACGCTAAAGAGCGGCTCGCCCTGCTTAAGTGGCTATCTGACCGAGGTTTTACCGCAGTAGAGATTGCTGAGGCCGACGCCGACCCTGGTCTTCCGCTCGAAGCTTTGGCAAGTCAGCAGGCGGTTCGTCGCGGTCAGGTTCATTCACGACGTGAGAGCGCAGTGTTGCTAGGGCTTAGCGATACTGCTCTCGAGAGAATGTTGTTGGCCTCTGGCTATCCGAGTGGTGACCGCGATGAGGCAACGCTAACGGATATGGATATTTCTGCGCTCAGTTCCTTCGTAAGTGCATCGGAGATTTTTGGTGAAGAGCCAATAGAGCAGTTCGCTCGCGTCATCTCTGCTGCAGCCGCGAAGGTTGCTGAGGCGGCTACTTCACTCTTTCTTGCAGAGGTAGAGCAGCCGCTAATTGACGATGAAGCATCACCTGTCGTGCTGGCACAGGCAAATCTTGCAGCCGTTTACTCGTTGGATACCCTGCCTATCGTTATGGAGGCGCTACTGCGCAGCCAAGTCGAGATCGCTAATAGACGTTCTCGCCTCTCTCGCCAAGATTCAGGCGATGCGATGGTTGCGATCGGGTTTATTGACCTAGTTGGGTTTACCCCGCTATCTCGTCGGCTCGATGATGCAGAGCTCTCCAAGGTGCTAGACGGCTTTGAGAGTCGTGCATCAGATATCGCAACTGCGCATGATGGACGCGTGGTGAAGCACATCGGCGATGAGGTGATGTTCGTTGTAGTGGACCCAAATGCTGCGTGTGAGATTGCCCTTGAGATTGTTGACGCAGTACGAGGACTGGGTAGGGGAGTTCGCCCAAGTGGATCGGTTACCTATGGGCCAGTGTTGTCTCGCGCTGGCGACTATTACGGATCGGTTGTAAATCTTGCGTCACGCGTCGCTGACATGGCAGTGCCGTACGAGATTCTGGTGACCGAGGAGCTCGTCAATGCTGCCGAAAAGTGGTCTATGAGTTTTACGCCAGCGGGTCGCAGAATGCTCAAGGGCTTCGAGGAGCCAGTGAGCCTCTGGGAGCTAAACCGCGCCGAGTAATTAGCGCGAATTAATAGCGTCTATGCGAGTGTTCCATTCTCGATTAGCCGTTCAACTTCGCTCTCCGGTAATCCCCAAGAACTCAAGACCTCGCGTGTGTCTTTTCCCGGCGTCACTGGTGTTCGCTTGATCTCGCCGGGAGTCCGACTAAATCGCGGAGCAGGCGCTGGCTGAGGAGCGCCCTCAACCTCCACAAAAGTAGAGCGAGCCACGTTGTGCGGGTGCTTGCGAGCCTCGTTCATAGTGAGCACTGGAGCGAAGCAGACCTCGTGCCCTGCAAAGAACTCTCCCCACGCGTCGCGCGAGCGCGTAGAGAATATCTCAGCCAGCGAGGCCTTCCACTCGGGCCAGCGCTCCTGCTCCATCTGTGTAGAGATATCGAGGTCGATGCCGAGTGGTGTCATCAAAGAGACGAACTCTGAATAGAACTTTGGTTCATACGCCGCTATCGAGATCCAGCCTTTGTCAGAGGTTTCATAGACGCCGTAGAAGTGCGCTCCGCCGTCGAGCATGTTTGTTCCACGCTCATCTGACCAGAACCCCATCGCGGACATACCGACAAATGTGCTCATCAACATCGCAGATCCATCGACCATCGCTGCATCAACGACCTGGCCGCGCCCTGAAGTTGCCCGCTCGAGTAGCGCAGCTAGAACACCGAACGCGAGTAGTAGACCCCCGCCCCCAAAGTCACCGATGAGGTTGATTGGTGGAACCGGAGGGCCGCCGTCGGTGCCGATGTGCGCGAGTACTCCAGCGAGTGCGATGTAGTTGATGTCGTGCCCTGGCTCTTGAGACATCGGTCCGTCCTGCCCCCAGCCAGTCATGCGTCCATAGACGACTCGAGGGTTCCTCTTAGCCACGTCATCTGGCCCGACGCCAAGGCGCTCCGCAACTCCAGGCCTAAATCCCTCGAGGATCACATCGGCGTGCTCGCAGAGGCGCAGAACAGTCTCCGCAGCCTCTGGGTGCTTGAGATCGATCCCTGCAGAGAGGCGGTTGCGGTCAAGGCTGGCGAATGGTGAGGCTGGGAAGGTGCCTGAACCTCGTGCTACATCAGTGGCGCGGTCGAGGCGAAGTACCTCTGCACCGAGGTCTGCAAGCGCCATACCAGCGAATTGAAGTGGACCGATATTGGGTAACTCGATAACGCGAATTCCAGATAGTGGGCCCATCGAGCGCTCTCCTTGGTTCTTCTAAATCAAATTAGATATCTAGGTTAAATACGCGTGCAGCGTTCTCTCTCAGAAACTTGGGCCATACATGGTCGCGAAATGGCACGCCTGGTAGTTCGCTGAAGATTCGTTGGTACGAGAGCCCTGCGGGGAAATAGCCACTCCAAATAATTTTCTCTGCGCCGCGTGTATTGGCGTAGTCAATTATTTCTCTCGGGTAGTACTTAGGTGCAAATGCAGTTGTCGAGTAGTAGAGGTTCGGCCACTTGAGCATCAACTTCACTGCGAGGTCTGCCCACGGCTCGGCTCCATGGCGCATCACGAATGTGAGCTCTGGGAAGAACCAGCAGATCTCGTCAATTAGCGCTACATCTTGCACGCCAAATGGAATTCTCGGCCCTGGTACTCCAACCGTTGAGCAGAAAGGAATTCCTAGCTCAACGCACTTCGCGTAGATCGGGTAGAACTTCTTGTCGTTGAGGGGTACCTGCGGGGTCAGCCCAGCGGGGAACGCACCTACGGCCTTGAGGCCGAACTCGTCGTTGAATCGAACAATGCGGCGAACTGCCTCCATGCCTTCGTTCGGGTCGACGTTTATCTGCGCTGAGAATCGTCCCGGATGCTGGCGAACTGCACGCGCAGCGGCCTCGTCATCGACATTTACTATCGCGTGGTGGATCCCAACTGCCTCTAACTCGGCGCAGAGCATGTCGACTGGGTCTGTCATGTCATCGGCCTCCCACTTTGGGGCCTCTTTGAACATGTAACCAGCTGGGAACTCAAGCCCACCGCTGCCTGCTTTACTCTCAGAGTCGTGAGTGCCTCTACGAATGAATTCATAGAAAGCAAACATCTCTTCACGAGACTTCGGGACGCCAACGGCAGTATCTACAACGCCACCAGCGAGTGCTGCGGCAAACGCTTCATTGATGCCTTGGGTCGAGCCGTCGCTCGCCATCTCAGACGTCAATTCCTAGAACTCGAAGCGCATTCTCCCTTAGGAACTTCGGCCATACGTGGTCACGAAAAGGTACATCTGGCATCTCGGCAAAGATGCGCTCGAGGCTTAGCCCCATTGGGTAGTAACCCGCGTAGATAATCTTGTCTGCACCGCGCGTGTTCGCGTAGTCAATTATCTCTTTCGGGTAGTGCTTGGGAGCAAATGCGCTAGTGGAGTAGTAGAGGTTTGGCCACTTGAGCATCAACTTGACAGCGAGATCAACCCACGGCTCGCCACCGTGGCGCATGACGAGTTTGAGCTCTGGGAAGAACCAGCAGACTTCATCAACATGGGAAACGTCTTGGCATGCCATAGGTACACGAGGCCCGGGGACTCCAACGTTGACAAAGACCGGGATGTCTAACTCAACGCACTTGGCATAGAGCGGGTACATCTTTTTGTCGTTGATGGCGACCTGCGGAACGAGACCTGCTGGAAATACCTGAGCAGAGCGCGCGCCGAACTCGTGATACGCGCGCTCAAGGTGGCGTACTCCATCCATACCGGAGTTCGGGTCGATTGAGCAGCCGCCAACAAAGCGGTCTGGGTGGTCTGCAACTGCTTGGCGAGCAACCGGGTTGGAGCCAACGTTTAGGAGCCCCCACTGAACGTGGAATAGATCCATCTCGGCAACTAATAGCGCTACAGGATCTTCAATCGAGTCAAAATCTGGAACGTCTTTGAACATGTACTGCGCAGGAAAGGTGAACTGCTCGCGCGCCTCTTTGTCGAGGATCTGACTCGCGAACTTGTCGTAGTGGTCTCGCTTGCGATCAGCAGCCGTTGCAGGGATACCGATCATTGTGTCTACGACGCCACCGCGCCATGCCTCAAAGTATGCGTCACTCATCGAGCTTAAATACCTTTCGTGCGTTCTCGTGTAGGAACTTGGGCCAAACATGGTCGCGGAACCCGACTCCAGGCATCTCCTCGAAGATGCGATCAAGGCTTAGCCCCATCGGGAAGTAACCGGCATACATAATCTTGTCGGCACCGCGCGTGTTCGCATAGTCAATAATTGCTTTTGGGTAGAACTTAGGTGCAAAAGCGCTAGTTGAGTAGTAGAGGTTGGGCCACTTGAGCATCAACTTCACTGCAAGGTCAGCCCAAGGTTCGCATCCATGGCGTGTCACGAATTTAAGGTCGGGGAAGAACCAGCAGACCTCATCGATGAGCGCTACATCTTGAACAGCGAATGGAACACGTGGACCTGGAATACCAGCGCATACACAGATCGGAATGTCGAGCTCAACACACTTCGCGTAGATCGGGTAGAACTTCTTGTCGTTGATCGGAACTTGCGGGTTGAGTCCAGCCGGGAATGCAGTCGCTGCCTTTACTCCGAGAGTTTTAACCGCATACTCGAGCTCGCGCACGCCCTCCATGCCCTTATTCGGGTCGACCTCGAATGAGCCGAAGAAGCGATCAGGGTGAAGGCGCAGAGCCTCTAGAGAGTCCTCGGCATCGGCCGATACGCCGAGCATCCCTTTTGCGATCCCATGGTGATCCATCTGCTCGATGAGGTAAGCGATCGGATCCTCGACGACCCCTAGATGGGGTACGTGCTTGAACATGTACTGGGCTGGGAACTCGAACTCCTCGAGGCTCTCTTGATCGTGGAGTTGGCTGCGCAGGAAGTCGTACCAATGCTTGGGGTCGCCCTTGGGGGGCAACGCAATCATGAGGTCGATAGCGCTAGGGGAGGAGGGCATCGGCATAAGGCTCTGACGGTATCGCGCCCGGACCTACTTTCCACGATGACATGGGCCAGGAGGGGCAATTTGGGAGCTTGTTCCGGCTCGCAGCGAGGAACGCTGCGCCGATAGCCTGACCCTCGACCGGTTTTTGCCAGCCTTTGATCTACCAGCCTTTTTTCTATATGCCATACCTGCCCCGAGAGGAACCAAATGTACGAGTGGAGCGAAGAGCACAAGATGATCCGCGATGCGGTTCGCCAGTTCATCGACGCAGAGGTTCGACCTCGTCGCGAGGAGCTCGAGTTTGGAGATACCCCTCCTTACGATGTGATTCGCTCGTTCTACCGAACCTTCGGAATGGATCAGATGGCACGCGACTCTTTCGCTCGCCGTATTGCGCGTGACGCTGAGGTTGAGGCTGGCACTGCGCCTGCGCCAGAGGGGAGAGAGCCTGCTGGCAACAACGCAGGCATGACGCTCATCCCCATTATTGAACTCTGCCGATGCTCGCCAGGGCTTGTTACTGCAATGGGCGTAAGCACCGGCCTAGCAGCAGCGACGATCATGAGCCGCGGAACTGTTCGACAGAAAGAGCGTTGGGCGCTCGATCTGCTCACGTTTGAGAAGGTTGGCGCATGGGCGATCACGGAGGCCGACTCTGGTTCAGATGCCTTCGGCCGTATGCAGTCAACAGCGCGTCGTGACGGCGACGAGTATCTCCTAAATGGTTCAAAGACGTTTATTACAAACGGCCCATACGCTGATACCACTGTTTTAATCTGCAAACTCGACGAAGGTAACCCACCCTCGGAGCGCAAGATCCTCTCCTTTGTACTCGATAAAGGCATGGAGGGTTTTGAGCAGACCAAGCCAATGCGCAAGATGGGTATGCACTCATCGCCGACTGGAATGCTCTTCCTCTCGGATGTTCGCGTAGGCAAGGACCGCCTTCTTGGTGAGACCGAGGATGTTCCTTACCGCGAGGGTGCAAAGCAAGCGTTCTCGATTGAGCGCGTTGGTGTTGCAGCAATGGCACTTGGAATCGTTGACCGCTGCCTCGAGCTGAGCATCGCCTATGCAAAGGAGTGCGTACGCTTCGGTAAGCCGATCGGTGAGCACCAGCTCATTCAGGACAAGTTGGCCCGCATGGAGATGGCGAGATTCAACCTTGAGAATCTTGTTTTCCGCAGCATCGAGAAGTCCGCTGCCGGCGTTGCTCTTGAGCTCGCTGAAGCATCAGTGATGAAGCTCTACTCGGCTCGCGCAGCCATGGAGGTTGCCCTCGAGGCAGTGCAGCTGCACGGAGGAAATGGTTACATGGCCGAGTACGAGGTAGAGCAGTTGGCACGTGACGCCAAGGTGCTACAGATCTACGCCGGTACCGACGAGATCCAAATCTCCCAGATTGCACGGTCTTTGCTCAGTTAAGGCCTTGCTCAGTTAAGCCCCTGCTCAGTTAAGCCCCTGCTCAGTTAAGGCCCTTATTGTTTGGGTTTTTAGGGACCCATCGTGTAAGTTGTAGGGACCAAGCGGGCCAATGTCGTCCCGTCGGTGAATCCAATACCTGAGGTAACTGCTATTCAGGGCTCGAGAGAGTCTGGCGGAGTCTCAGACCCGACGAACGACGAAAGCGAAACAAGCTCCATGGCTCCTTCATATCCAGCACGTCAAGGTCTCTATGACCCCGCATTCGAGCACGACGCATGCGGTGTTGCATTTGTAGTTGATATGCACGGTCGCCGCACGCACAGTCTCGTTGAGAAGGGCATTACTGCACTCTGCAATCTCGAGCACCGCGGAGCCTCTGGGAGCGAGCCGAATACCGGTGATGGCGCAGGGATATTGATACAGGTGCCAGATGCTTACTACCGCGCCGTTACAGAGTTTGAACTCCCCGAGCCTGGTGCCTACGCAACCGGTATTGGCTTCCTACCCGCGTCCTCTGATGAGGCTGAGATCGCAGAGAAAGCAATAGACGCGATCGTCGCAGATGAAGGTCTTGTAGTTATTGGTTGGAGAGATGTCGCCACAGATTCTTCGATGATTGGCGCAACTGCACGCGCCGCGATGCCATCGTTTCGACAGGTATTTATCTCAGGCGCAGATAGCAGTGGCACCGGCGGCCTGAGTGGTATCGATCTAGATCGAAGGGTATTTATTGCTCGTAAGCGTGTTGAGCGTGAGGTGGTCTCGGCTACCGGCGAGAAGGTCTACTTCTCGAGCCTCTCGGCGCGAACAATTGTCTACAAGGGAATGCTCACCACTCCTCAACTAAAGGATTTCTTCCCCGAACTCAGCGATGAGCGAATCGAGAGTTCTCTAGCTCTGGTGCACTCGCGTTTCTCAACCAACACATTTCCATCTTGGCCACTTGCTCACCCCTATCGATTTGTTGCACATAACGGTGAGATCAACACGCTTAAAGGGAATAGAAACTGGATGCGCGCACGTGAGGCTCTTCTCGCCTCGGACCTCCTGCCGGGAGACCTAGACCGCATCTTCCCGATCTGTGATCCGCTCGGCTCTGACTCTGCCTCATTCGATGAAGTTCTTGAGCTGCTCCACCTCGGCGGCAGGTCGCTTCCACACGCCGTGTTGATGATGATTCCAGAGGCGTGGGAGAACCACGAGTCGATGAGCGCAGAGAAGCGGGCCTTCTATCGTTTTCACTCCTCTGTTATGGAGCCATGGGACGGCCCAGCTGATATCGCATTTACTGATGGAACTGTTATTGGTGCAGTGCTTGATCGCAATGGGTTACGTCCTTCGCGCATCTGGGTCACCGATGACGGACTCGTCGTTATGGCGTCTGAGGTCGGGGTGCTTGACATAGATCCAGCGCGAATCGTGATGAAGCGACGCCTAGAGCCAGGGCGAATGTTCCTTGTAGATACTGCTCAGGGCCGCATAATCGAGGATGAAGAGATCAAGGCCGGACTAGCTGGCGATCAGCCCTACGCGGATTGGCTTGACGCAGGCCTTGTTCACTTAGATGACGTTCCTTCGCGAGTGGCGCTCAGCCCGGTCCACGCGAATTCTGTCCAGCAGCAGCGACTATTTGGCTATACCCAAGAAGAGATGCGATTGCTCGTAGCGCCAATGGCGCGTACCGGTGCAGAGGCACTGGGCTCAATGGGTACTGACACGCCGATAGCAGTCCTATCGAATCGTGCTCGCCCCTTATACGACTACTTCCAGCAGCTATTCGCACAAGTAACCAATCCACCGCTCGATGCAATCCGCGAGGAGCTGGTTACCTCTATTGGCTCGACAGTAGGTCCAGAGTCCAACCTGCTCTCTCCCGGCCCCGAGTCGTGCCGACAGATTGTGCTTCCGCACCCGATTATCGACAACGACGATCTAGCGAAACTGCGTTACATAGATGAAGAGGGTGGGGTCGAGGGGTTCAAGCCCGTCACTATCGACATCCTCTATCCGGTTGCGGGAGGAGGTGCTGCTCTCGGCGAGGCGATTGAGAATGTGCGTCGAATGGCGAGTGATGCAATTGCAGGTGGAGCGAACCTCGTAATCCTCTCCGACCGATATGCAGATAAGGACTTAGCTCCGATACCAGCGCTCCTTGCAACCTCTGCGGTGCATCACCATCTCATTCGAGAGAAGACCCGCACGCGAGTGGGCCTAATCGTTGAGACCGGTGACGCGCGTGAGGTGCATCACCTTGCGCTGCTCATCGGGTTTGGTGCTGCAGCAGTTAACCCATACCTCGTATTCGATGCACTACGCGACCTCATTACAGATGGGCATCTTCTCCTCACTCCCCGAAAGGCCTCCAAGCAGTATGTAAAGGCGGCTGGCAAGGGAATTCTAAAGATCATGTCCAAGATGGGGATCTCAACCGTTGCTTCATATACAGGAGCGCAGGTCTTCGAGGCAATAGGGATTAGCGATTCAGTGATTGACGAATACTTCACTGGAACCACTAGCCGCCTCGGTGGAATTGATCTGGATGTAATCGCAGCAGAGGTGGCTCAGCGCCATGCCTCGGCATACCCTGCGCGGCCTGAGGAGCGTGCGCACCGAACCCTTGAGGTAGGCGGCGAGTACCAGTGGCGCCGTGAGGGCGAGTACCACCTCTTCAATCCAGAGACGGTCTTCAAACTTCAGCACGCGACTCGAACAGGGCGTTTTGATGTATTCAAGGAGTACACGCGTCTAGTTGATGATCAGTCTGAGCGTTTGGCGACACTTCGCGGGCTCTTTAGTTTTAAGGACGGAGTTCGTGCCCCAATCTCGATTGATGAGGTTGAGCCGGTCTCAGAGATAGTGAAGCGTTTCTCCACTGGTGCAATGTCTTATGGGTCGATCTCGGCCGAGGCGCACGAGACTATGGCGATCGCTATGAACCGTCTTGGAGCAAAGTCCAATACAGGTGAGGGCGGAGAAGACGCCGATCGCTTTACGCCCGACGCGAATGGCGATCTGCGCCGCTCTGCTATCAAACAGGTTGCATCTGGCCGCTTCGGTGTTACGAGCGAGTACTTAGTAAACGCTGACGACATTCAGATCAAGATGGCTCAAGGCGCAAAGCCTGGGGAGGGCGGTCAGCTTCCAGGGCACAAGGTCTACCCATGGATAGCCAAGACTCGCCACTCAACCGCTGGTGTTGGTCTGATCTCGCCGCCTCCGCACCACGACATTTACTCAATTGAGGATCTCGCTCAGTTAATCCACGACCTAAAGAACGCGAACCCGATAGCGCGTGTTCACGTAAAGCTCGTGGCCGAGGTTGGGGTTGGTACCGTCGCCGCTGGTGTAGCAAAGGCTCATGCCGATGTTGTGCTGATCTCAGGTCATGACGGTGGAACAGGAGCCTCGCCGCTTACCTCGGTTAAGCACGCAGGTGGCCCATGGGAACTCGGCCTTGCCGAGACTCAGCAGACGCTGCTTCTCAATGGTCTTAGAGATCGCATCGTTGTGCAGACTGACGGGCAGCTAAAGACCGGTCGTGACGTAATTATTGCTGCGCTTCTCGGTGCCGAGGAGTTCGGGTTTGCTACAGCGCCTCTAGTTGTTAGCGGCTGCATCATGATGCGCGTCTGCCACCTCGATACATGCCCAGTTGGCGTTGCAACCCAGAACCCAGAACTTCGAAAGAAGTACACAGGCAAGCCTGAGTTTGTAGTGAATTTCTTCGAGTTCATCGGCGAGGAGGTACGTGCACTCCTCGCAGAGCTTGGATTCCGCAGTATCGCCGAGGCCGTAGGCCATGCTGAGGTGCTAGATACTCAGAGAGCAATCGACCACTGGAAAGCATCGGGCCTAGACCTATCGCCGATTCTCTACGTTCCAGAGTTTGATGAAACAACGCAGGATCGACTCTGCACCAAGACTCAGGATCACGGACTCGATAGAGCCCTCGACATGTCGCTAATCCAGCAAGCATCTAGCGCTTTAGAGACAGGGGCGCCGCTGCGCTTCTCGTCAGAGGTGCGCAACATCAACCGCACGGTCGGGACCATGCTGGGCTCGGAGCTCACTCGTCGTTATGGCTCTCAAGGATTGCCAGACGGAACGATCAGCATTGACTTTACCGGCTCCGCAGGTCAATCCTTCGGGGCGTTCCTGCCACGCGGTATCACGCTTCGCCTAGAAGGGGATGCGAACGACTACGTAGGCAAGGGTCTATCTGGTGGACGCGTTGTAATACGCCCAGCAGCATCGAGTGCTTTTGTCGCCGAGGAGAACATCATTGCTGGCAATGTCATTCTCTACGGAGCAACTAGCGGCGAGGCATACCTGCGCGGCATTGTCGGGGAGCGCTTCTGCGTGCGCAACTCCGGAGCTACTGCGGTGGTTGAGGGTGTCGGCGATCACGCGTGCGAGTACATGACCGGTGGAAGAGTTGTGGTTCTAGGCAGAACTGGTCGCAACTTTGGAGCTGGAATGTCTGGCGGGATTGCGTTCGTCCATGACTCTGACGGCGATTTCTATACACGCCTAAATCGCGAGATGGTTGACCTTGATGTTCTCGAGGAAGACGATAAAGAGTGGCTGCGCGAGACAATTGCAATGCACCTAGAGGAGACAGGATCTGCGTTAGCGCAGCGAATCCTTGGTGACTGGCACTCTCAGGTTGGGCATTTTGTAAAGGTGATGCCTCAGGACTACAAACGAGTGCTCGATGCGGCGCGAACCGCTGAAGAGCGTGGACTCACGGTCGAGGAAGCCATCATGGCTGCCTCGCGTGTATGAGCGGACGGAACTGATATGGGTGAAGTAACAGGTTTTATGAAGTACGACCGAGAGGGGCCCAAGCGGCGCCCTGTCGAGCTTCGTTTAAAGGATTGGCGAGAGGTCTACGAGCCATTTGCCGTCTCAGACCTGAAGGAGCAGGCAGCACGCTGCATGGACTGCGGTATTCCGTTCTGCCATAACGGCTGCCCCCTTGGGAACTTGATCCCTGAGTGGAACGATCTTGTATATAGAGATGATTGGCGCGAGGCAATCGATCGACTTCATGCCACGAATAACTTCCCGGAGTTCACCGGACGCCTCTGCCCAGCGCCTTGTGAGTCTGCATGTGTTCTCGGCATTAATGAAGATGCAGTGAGCATCAAACAGGTTGAGGTAACAATTATTGAGCGCGCCTGGGATGAAGGCTGGATAGAGCCAGTCATCTCAACTACTAAGACAGGCAAGAAGGTGTGCGTAGTTGGTTCGGGTCCGGCCGGACTCGCCGTGGCTCAGCAACTCACGCGTGCAGGGCACAGCGTCGTGGTATTCGAGCGTGCGGATCGCATCGGTGGCCTCATGCGCTACGGCATCCCCGAGTTCAAAATGGAGAAGCGATTCCTAGACCGTCGCCTAGAGCAGATGAAGGCCGAGGGAACAGATTTTCGGGTGAATTCAAATGTCGGGGAGAACATCTCCGTTGAGTCACTGAAATCTGATTTTGATGCCATTGTGCTTGCGGGTGGCTCCACAATCGCGCGTGACCTCCCAATTCCAGGGCGCGAGCTAAGCGGAGTAATGCAGGCAATGGAGTTCTTGCCGCCAGCGAATCGCGTTCAGGCTGGCGATATGGATGAGCACCCTGTATCTGCCAAGGGCAAGCATGTTGTGATAATCGGTGGTGGCGACACGGGTGCAGACTGCCTCGGTACTTCACATCGACACGGCGCAGCATCGGTCCATCAGTTCGAGATCATGCCTAGACCTCCAGATGAGCGCGCTGAGAGCACTCCGTGGCCGCAGTGGCCGCTAATGATGCGCACCTCTTCAGCTCACGAAGAGGGAGGGGAGCGCGTCTTCTCTGTGAACACTGAGTGTTTCATTGGCGACGAGAACGGCAATGTAACTGCACTGCGCGCACATGAAGTTGAGCAGAAGTTTACCGATGGGCGGATGTCATTCGAGAAGGTCGAGGGCAGCGATTTTGAGTTGCCCTGCGATCTCGCACTTCTAGCTCTTGGATTCACCGGCCCGCAGAGCACAGGGATGCTTGAGCAGTTTGGTGTCTCACTCGACCCACGCGGAAACGTTGCTCGTAACAGCGACTGGGCCACAAATGTCGATGGCGTATTCGTCTGTGGAGACATGGGGCGCGGGCAGAGCCTTATCGTCTGGGCAATCGCCGAGGGGCGTTCATGCGCAGCATCGGTTGATACTTGGCTGGTGGGCGAGAGCGACCTGCCTGCCCCGCTGAGTATCTGACGCAGCATGGCGCAGCGGGTTCCTATCGAGCCTGAACCATCGAGGTGGACGATGCCTGATCCGCGCTCGCCTGCCCTCGACGAGGTTGTTGGCTACGGCGCTGATCTAGATGCTGGGACGCTGCTTGATGCGTACCGCGCGGGGCTATTCCCAATGCGGGTGGGACGCGACAAAATTCTCGCCTGGTTTTCTCCGGATCCTCGCTCTGTGATCCCGCTCGGTGGGCTGCATATAAGCCGGACACTGCAGCGATCCCTCCGTAAATTTGAGATCAGGATCGATACAGATTTTACGGGAGTAATGCGAGCCTGCGCCGAGAACCGAGACGATGGCAACTGGATCGATGACGATTTTGTATCCGCCTACGAACGCCTCTTCGAGCTTGGATGGGCTCACTCTATTGAGGTCTGGCAGGGGAGCGACCTTGTTGGTGGTCTCTACGGAGTCTCAATCGGCGGTCTATTCGCAGGGGAGTCAATGTTCCATCGCGTCACGGACGCCTCAAAGGCTGCAATGGTCGCGACCGAGGAGCGCCTGCGCGCAGGGGGAGGGACCCTCTTTGACGTGCAGTGGAGCACGCCTCACCTTGAGTCAATGGGGGTAGTCGAGATCGATAGAGACGATTACTTACGCAGACTCGAGAGCGCTATCAACGCTCCAGTTGTCTACTGGGAGTAGCAACCCTACGAAGCGCTTGCCCGGTCTCTGGCAAGCTCATCGAGGAGTTCATACTCTTCGCCCGTGTCTGTGAAGTCCTCAAACTGGATCACGCCAATCTCGGTGAACTTCTCTCGAAGCCAACCATCTCCAGCGTCGAGCAGGCCGAGCTTCTTGCAGTTCGGAACAATCTTGGAGAAGAGGGCTGCCTGGAATGGGTTCGTTCCCTGTGCGCGTACTTTGAAGAGCATCTCGGTATAAGCACGTTTGCTGATACCCATCTTCTCCCAGACGGCATGCATCATCAGGCGGTCGCGCATGCGAATGGCAGCCTCAAATGCAAACTCTTGGCGCTCGCGAATCTCTTTGCCATCGAGCTGCTGGTAGTACTCCTGTAGCGAGAGCACTCCGAACGCAACGTGGCGTGCTTCATCGGACATAACGTAACGCAGGAGTTTCTTAAGCAAAGGCTCCTCGGTAATTTGGTGCATGAATCCAAATGCAGCGAGGGCAAGACCCTCGATCATGATCTGCATGCCCATGTAAGTGATATCCCATCGTGGGTCGCCGAGGACATCATCGATGAGCATCTGTAGATTCGCGTTTACTGGGTATGAGCCACCCAGTTTTGTATCAAGGTATTTTGCGAAAACCTCAACGTGACGAGCCTCGTCCATTACCTGCGCCGCCGCGTAGTACTTGGCATCAATCCACGGAGTCGTAACAACAATCTTTGCGGTGCAGACGAGTGCGCCCTGCTCGCCATGTAGGAACTGACTCATGCGCCAGTTAAATGCCTCTATCTCAAACTCGGTCCATTCCTTGGGTCCCCAGAGGCGTACAGGTGAGTCGTCGAGTGACACCATCATGCGGCGGAACTGCTCTACTGCGCCAGACATCTCGCTAGCGACCTTCTCAACATCAACATCTGTTGACCAGTCAAGATCTGTCTCGCCATTCCACATTGAGTCTTTTGCTTTTTCGTAGAGCTTGGAGAGTCCAGGGCGGGTGCGCTCGTAATCCCAGGTGAATACAGCATCTCCGCGGGTGACCGTCGCGTGGGATATTTGGCCAAAGTCAGTCTCGTCATCGCGCAGAATCGACTCGATGTCGTTTACGTCGTCACGCCCCAAGAACCGTCGCTCTGGAATGGGCTCATTTCCTGCGTCGCTACTGGTCTGGCTGCTGGTCGTGGTCAAGGTCCGCTCCTCGGTAAGTGAGATCCAAAGATTAGCCACTTGGCGGGTACTCGCCGCCGAGCAGGCCTCGTGACTAGGGGCACAAACTCCCCAAATGCCTCTGAGGTCGGCCGAGATTCACTGTGGGGGTTTATGGCTGGTTCTAATGGCTGGGATTCTTGGCTTCTAGGCCCGGAGAGAGGTCTCGGCAATAGCGAGGCCCCGACATGGCCGGTCGAGGTCTGTAACCGGTAGCGTCTAGCCCCGTGGCTAAAGCAAAGGTTCTCCATAATCCAGCATGTGGAACCTCTCGCCGCCTCCTCGCTGATCTTGCCGATCGGGGAGTTGAGGTGGAGGTAATTGAGTACCTCAAGACCCCTCTCGATGCTTCTCAATTGAAGGCGCTGCTATCCCAACTTGATGGCGATCTATCCGAACTCGTGCGAAAAGATAAACGGTTCGGCGAACTAGGGCTTGATAAGAACGACTATGTGTCAGCGGCTTCCATCTCAGAACTCTTGCTCCAATACCCTGAGCTCATGCAGCGGCCCATTCTGCGAGTAGGGAGCAAGGCAGTAATAGCGCGCCCGATCGAGCGAGGAATTGAGTTGCTAGGCCTATAAACCGAGTTTCTAAGTCGAGTTGATAAACCGAGCTGGTAAACCGAATTGGGTATCCGCGGGAATGTGATTCAATTTTAATTTCACGAATTCAAAAGTTCAATAAAGCACCAACGATTAATAGGGAGATTTACAGATGAGTGCACCTACGCCGGATGTAGTGCGGAGCGAAGTTCGGGCATGGCTCGCCGAGAACTGGAGCGAGGATCTAAGCGTCTCCGAGTGGTGGAGCCGTCTGGCTCTCTCCGGCTACGCAGCCCCAACCTTCCCAGTTGAGGATTTTGGTAAGGGCTATCACCGAGGCCTTGCCAATATTGTGAGCGAAGAGATCGCCAATGCTGGCGCAATCGGACCCCCCGCAGGACTTGGGTATCTACTTACCGCCCCAACAATCGTCGCTCATGGAACGAGAGAGCAGAAGGACGATTGGTTGCTGCGCATTCTCGATGGACGAGACGCTTGGTGCCAGCTATTTAGTGAGCCTGGCGCTGGCTCAGACCTTGCCGGAATGCAGTGCAAAGCAACAAAGGATGGCGATGAGTGGATCATCGAGGGCCAGAAGGTATGGACCTCGACAGCACAGCTAACCAACTTGGGCATGCTGCTTGCGCGTACTGATCCAGATGCTCCAAAGCACGCTGGTATTACCTACTTCCGATTTGAGATGGATCAGCCCGGAGTGACCATTCGCCCGCTCCGCGAGATGACGGGGCGCGCACTCTTCAACGAGGTGTTCATTGATGGAGCGCGCGTTCGCGACGCCGACATCCTTGGTGGCCTCAATAACGGCTGGGCGGTTGCGAATACCACTCTTGCAGCAGAGCGAGCAGGTCTTGGTAGCGGTGGTAGCGGTGCAGCGGGCGGGGCATTCCCAGGGCCTATCTCTGGGAATCTCGAGACACCTGTAACTAAGCACTTAGGTCAGACGCGCGGCGGGGGCGGCGGTGGCGGAGGCGGCGGCCGCGGTGGTCTCGCTGGTCAGTTGATTGGGATTGCGAAGGAGAAGTCCAAGAACTCGGACACAGTCGTTCGTCAGGGTCTTGCCCAGCTCTGGATTCTTCAGCAGATCGGTAGGTATACCTCGCTTCGGATGCGCGGCCGCGGAGTATCGATTGGCCTGCCCAACGTTGCAAAATTGATGATGTCAGAGATGCTTCGTCTGCACCGCGATGTAGCAACAAGCATCATGGGGCCAGACATGATGCTCTACGGAGATGATGCTCCTACAGACGGTGTGGTTCAGGAGCAGGTTCTCTTCTCTCCAGGCCCTGCCATCTACGGAGGAACTGATCAAGTGCAGCGCAACATCATTGGAGAGCGCGCACTTGGGCTCCCCAAAGAGCCTGATCCATTCAAGGGCAAGCCGTTCAAAGAGACCCCAAAGAACGCATAGAGATAACCCCTCGAGATTGCTGGGTTTAAGTAGTGATGGGTTTTAAGTAGTGATGGCTCTTAGATAGTGATGGATCTTGCGCTTACTCTTCCATCCTTTGTTGCAGGTACTGATCGCGCAATGACACTCGAGTGGTGCCGTCGCATTGATGACGGGCCATTCTCGAGTATTGCTGTAGGTGAGCGGACTGCATTTCATAGTCATGAGATGGTCTCTACACTTGCTTTCGCAGCGGCAGCGACTGAGCGCGTGCGGATCATCGCAACCATCGCGGTCTTGCCTACGCACGACACGGTGCGTATTGCTAAGCAAGCTGCAACCATTGACGTGCTCTCCGACGGCAGGTTTACCCTCGGTGTCGGAGTAGGTGGGCGAGAGCAGGATTACAACGCTTTGAGCACGCCGTTCCGTCGACGCTTTGAGCGCCTCGATGAGCAGGTTGATCAGATGAAGCGAATCTGGCTAGGCGAGGAGGTTATTGATGGAGTCCC
>CAEZZU010000008.1_pt1 | contig 12940 bp, 13 predicted proteins | sample 7266921 | NCBI WGS metagenome assembly CAEZZU01 (sample SAMEA6813969, study PRJEB35770) | uncultured Actinomycetes bacterium | biome: Freshwater; feature: Freshwater reservoir; material: water | place: Czech Republic | collected 2016-08-15 | depth 30m m
CTCTCCGTATTGCTTCATTATTTACTCCTGTTGTTTGTTGACCGAAATCAATTTGTAATCCGGTGGTGGTTGCCCGCTAATTGCCAATTAGGCCTTTGCGATTATGTCCTCACTAAAGCGTGCGAGGGCTGCCTCGGTGTCCTCAAAGAAGAGGAGTGCAGGGACCATGACGCGAGAGACGCCAAGGTCCTCTAACGCGTGGAGCTCTCCTATCGGGTCGGGCCCGAAGATCCCCATGCTCCCGGCCGTGAACTCAATTGCGTCGGGGTTGCGCCCGTGCTCGACCGCGGTTGAGCGCGCGACATCGAACATGTGGGCAAGCTCTTCGTGCTTACCCTTGCCAGGGAAGAAGCCATCCCCGAGGCGACCTGCTCGACGTGCAGCTATATCTGAGTGTCCGCCGATGTGGATGGGGACCGAACCGTTTGTTGGTTGTGGCCGCTGTATGCAGTCTTTGAAGTTCGTAAATGTTCCGTCGAAGGATGCCTGGTCGTTTCCCCAGAGCGAGCGCATCACATGAACGTGCTCATCGGTTCTAGCTCCGCGCTCCGAGAACGGCACTCCTATTGCGTCGAACTCCTCCTCGAGCCAACCGACGCCAATACCAAGATCAACGCGCCCACCCGAGAGAACATCAAGGGTTGCGACCTCTTTGGCGAGCACTACAGGATTTCTCTGGGGGAGTATGAGGATCCCTGTCGCAAGGCGAATTGTTTTAGTGCAGGCAGCTATGTAGGTAAGCCAGATGAGTGGGTCGGGGATCGGAGCATCGTCGCGTCCAGGCATCTTGCCGGATTTTGCGTATGGGTACTCGGACTCGTAACCGGCAGGTACAACGACATGCTCGACGGTCCAGAGGGACTCGAAGCCGCACTCCTCGGCTGTCTGCGCGAAGGAGATTGCCTTCTCGGCGCCAGCGAATGGGCCGATGTTTGCGAAGGGGATGGCGAATTTCACTTTAGGGATCCTCCAGGCCTTGGGGTGCACTATTGGCACGACGACTGACAGAATGTAGCATTGGCGGAAACCCGCTGCTTGAGGAGGCAATTGCCATGACCGAACTCGTTCTCGACTCTCTCCAGCGTCGAATGCGCACGATGCACGGGCTCTACTACCAAGCGACTTCATCGATGACCATCGATCACGTAAACCACTTCGAGCGCGAAGGGGTTCTGCCTATTGCCTTTTCGCTATACCACTACACCAATATGGAGGACGCCTCCTTCATGCTGATCTCTGGCATAGCTCCGGTCTGGAACGAGGAGTGGCAGGAGCGGGTTCAGATGTCCATCGATGACCATGGCAAGCACCGAACCGTGGATGAGATGATTCATCAGCGGATCGGCAACTACGAGGAGTTCTGCGAGTACCAGCGCACGGTCTTCGGGCGCACCGAGGCATGGTTAGAGCAGGTCGATCCCGCAATCTTTACGAATGTGCTGATCGAGCGGCCTTTCCCGCCTCAAGTCGCGAGCACCTACAGCGCTCGAGTCGCGGGTGACGTCGGCATCACGGTCCTCGACGCTCTTGAGTGCTGGCTTTACCAGCATGGGCTGCGCCACATGGGCGAGATCGAGTTGGCGCGAGGTCTAGTTGGTCTCGGCGGTATGACTAGTTAGGCGACGAACTGGGTTTAGATCTTGGTCTATGCGCAGATCTATGTCTATGTCTATGTCTATGTCTATGTCTATGTCTATGTCTATGTCTATGTCTTGAGTCTTGCGGCGCGGAATCTGCATTCCCTAACCTCTTGAGAATATTTGTTGCGCTTCACGCAGCACTTCTACTAGAGCGCGCGTCGTAACGCGAGCGTCGAAGTGCTCCAATACGCGCTTGCGACCCGCTATGCCCATTTCTCGTGATCTAACTGGATCACTAAGTAGTTGCTGAATTCCTTGGAGCAGAGCATCATCATCTGCACCCTCTGGGAGAACTAAGCCGGTCAAGCCATCTACTGCGATCTCTGCACGCGCGGCTACTCCAAGACTGATCGTTGGAACCTCGGCTGCCATTGCTTCGATGAGGGCATACCCAAATGTATCTATCTCAGATGGGAATACGAAGAGGTCGGTGGCTGCGAGGAGAGTGTCAAGGCGAGGGTCCCCTGGGCGAAAATCTTGAAAGACGCGGAGGCCTGGTTGCAGTTTTACGTCGTCTCGTGTGACCAGAGTGAGCGTCGTCTCAGTGCTTAAGTGCCGCCGCCAAATATCTAGAAGGCGGTCCCCCCCTTTGCGGCTCAATCGGGTACCAATGAAAGTGATCTGCGGTAGTGACTTGGTTATGTGCGGAAGAGCGTCATGCACTGAAATGCCGAAGGGAATAATACGGATTCGTGAAGCCTCTACGTCGTAGTCGGCCCGTAGAGATTTAGCAGCCCACTCGGATTGAGCAATGACAAGCGTCGCCGATTCGTAGACCCGTTTCTCGAACCGTTTGGTGAGAGCGATACGAGACTTTGTTCCTTTGCCAACTCGCCGCTCCGGGAGAATCCTTGCACCCTGCTCACCCGTCGAGTCTGTTGCGACTACTGATGGGCGCGTTGCTAGTGCGTTGCTGCTCAGTAGCGCGACATTTTGAGAGTAAACGTGCAGCACATCATAAGGATTTCTCCAGCTACGAAGCCTGCGTTCAACGTGAGCGCTGTTACCTAGCTGAATTCGAAGTGCCTGCAGATCAAAGTCTTCTCGGGCTAGGCCAGGTATCGAGACGGCCCCTAGCCTTCTTACGAACCCGGCATTAGGAACGTCCAGAAATTGTGGGCGCACCTCTGGGTAACCACTTAGTGCTGAGCGGATGGCCATATGCATAGTTGCATGACCCCCCATATTTTCATTTACAAAGAGCGGCCTTATAGGTGCATTCATGGCTTTGCACTCCTTGCAGAAGTCAGAATTTGTGAGTAGACAGCCTCGTACTTGCGGGCCATTGAGTCGGCGGAGAACTCGGCGGTGGCGAGTGCCAATCCAGCGCTCCCCATTTCTCTACGCAGAGGCTCATTTGCTAACAGAGAGGCCATTGCGTCGCGTAGAGCTGACGAATCATCTGGAGGTACGACCAATCCTGTGATGCCATGGCTGACCACCTCTGTCACGCTCCCAACATCGCAGGCGACTACTGCTAGCTCTGCAAACATTGCCTCACAAATTGATAGGGGGAGCCCCTCGGCCCTCGATGGGAGAACGAATAGGTCTGCGTCATCAAGAATAGATCGCGCATCATCGCTCCATCCCAGCAGTTTGAAGCGCTCATCAAGGCCGAGCGCAGTTGATCTCTTCTCGAGGTTTGCGCGTTCCGGACCCTCGCCGAGAACGACCGCGTAGACGTTTGGCAACTTGACCAAAGCATCTTGAAGAAGATCTAGGCCCTTCACATGGTCGAGCCTCGCAAGGGTAACGACATTTTTCCTGTCACTAGGGCTAGTGGCCTGTGTAGTGCTCGAGCGCGGCGGTTTGGCTCGCGCTCTACCTTGGCTTGGAACGCCATTGTGAATAGTGCGTATTGAGCCTTGGGGTAGCCCAGCGTCTTGCTCAAGGTTGCGAGCCGATGCACTACCGACCGCGATATGCGCCGAGAGTGTCTTGCTCGACCATCGCTTTAAAAAGCGTACGCGTTTCGTTGGCAGCGGCATCACGAGTTGCTCAACAGCGACGCTCTTAATGCTGGGAATAGTCGCTGCTGCAAGTATCGCGTAGCGACATGCCCATGGAGTGGAGAGACTCAGGTGGAGGATGTCGCAGTGATCTGCCTTAAGGGCGCGACGTGTGGCTTGCATAGCGCGAAGGTCGCGGACCCCGTTGATGCTCGGGACCAAAATGGTTGATGCATCGCGACGGGCGGACGCGATTCTCCTAATGACAGCCTCGTCCGTCCCCATCACGCTGATCTGGATCCCTGGATCTAGTGCCGCCAGGAGATTTGCGAGCGAGATCTCTGCTCCTCCGACCTGGTCGGAGTCCGTGAACGCGGTGAGTCGCATTCCGTTGAGGTGCATGGGGCTCAAGATTAGCGGTGGAGAGACTCTGGGCGGCGTAGTAGTAAAGATACTTATCGCCCACGGATTCCTAACCACGGCAAACACCCGGTAGCAATTAGGGAACGATTAGGCCCCGAACCCTGAGAGTTGCACTCTGCCTCGGCCTACGATGAAGACATGCCGCAATTGCTAGCCCCAGAGGGCGATAGGTCAGCGCCGCTATCGAATGCGCCGACGATCTCAATCGTGATCGCAGCATTCGAGGCCGAGAAAACTATTGGGGCAACGATCCGATCGGTCATTGCACAGTCACCCTCACCACTCGAGATTGTTGTCTGCGACGATGGGTCGAGCGACGACCTTGCAGGAGCCCTCTCTGAGTTCGGCGAACGTGTGCGACTTCTACGCATTGAGCACGGGGGCGAGGCCAGGGCGAAGAACGCCGCCATCGAAGCCGCTACCGGTGAATTTGTCGCAATTATCGATGCGGACGACCGGTTCCTGCCGGGGAGGCTCGCTGCGGTGCAGCGCGTGCTTATGGAGCGTCCAGATGTGGACCTCGTCACTACCGACGCTGTAATCGAATTAAATGGGCGCGTTGTCGGGCGCGCCTATAACACTGGAAATCTCTTCGCAGTCAATTCCCAACGTGGCGCGATTCTTGACCACAACTTCGTCTTTGGTCAGGTAGTTGTTAGGAGAGAGACGATGCTGCGTCTCGGTGGGTTTGACCCCGAGATTAGATACACGACCGACTGGGAGTGCTGGATACGACTAATTCTCGATGGTGGGAGAGTCGGATGTATCGATGCGCCACTCGGTGTCTACGTGATGCACGAATCCTCAATGAGTGCGAGCCGCCAAGCGATGTACGACGGCAGGGTTGCAACTTTAAGTAAGACGCTCAAGGACGCTCGGTTATCCAAGATGGAGCGCGCATCAATTGAGTCGAGGATTGCATCTGAGATGCGCCGCTCCAGTCGCGCCGAGATGCGCTCCGCTTTGATCGCAGGTGATAAGCGAGCACGCCAGATTGCTAAAAGTGTTGCTGCTGACTCTGCTCAGCCTCGGCGAGAGCGTTTAAAGGCAGCCTTTACGGTCATCTCTCCAGAGATAGCGGGTTCACGGATGCGTTCGCATGATCGCAATTATTGGGTAGGCGTTGGAGACCAGCGGTTCGAACGCTCAACTAAGTAACTGCTTTTGTTTAGAACTACTTAGGAGCGAACATCCCAGAGGTAAGGAACCGCGATTGCTCCAGCGGTAGCGGCGTTAACGATTGCCTTCTTCCCGTCGCCGATCGGCGCATCAATACGGAACCCAGCAATCTGCATCCAATCCATGAGACTGCCGTAACCATCCTGGGCAATTACATCGCACCAAATCTCATAGAGGCGCGGTCGTAGGGGCAGACTTTCAATACGGCACCTCACCTCGAACTCGCGCCCTACCGACTCAGGGGCAGAGCCGTCGTCGAGCATTGAAATCTCAATGAGCCCACCCGGTCGGCCATCGGTGATTCCGATAACGATATGCGGCTCTTTTAGAGGTTCATCGCTCTCGAATTTGAGCCTTATCTCAAGCCCCTCCTCAGGGGTGAATGAATATCTTTCAGAGCCATCTGCTGCGTGGCAGGTTGCCGAGACTATTCGAACCCGACCATTGTTGTTGACGAGCCGCGTGACGTCCCTGCGGCTCTCCATCTCTTTGATGTAGTGGGCGAGAACGTCTTTGGCTGATCCCTCAATCTGCACTGTTCCCTGATCGAGCATCACGCCACGCGTGCAGAGAGCCTCCATGGCGGGTAGGTGGTGAGAGACGAATATCAGTGTTGTGCCTTCACGAACCAAGCGAGTCATTCGATCTACACACTTAGCTTGAAAGTTAATGTCGCCAACTGCTAGCGCCTCATCTACAACGAAGACATCAGGCTCAAGATGTGATGCAACTGAGAACCCAAGGCGGAGTTGCATGCCGCTCGAGTAGTACTTGACCTGAGTGTCGATAGCGTCGCCTAATTCGGAGAACTCGACTATCGCATCGAAACGTGAACGGATATCGGAGCGACTCAGTCCAAGGATGCTTCCATATAGCCAAATGTTCTCTCTACCGGTGAGCTCAAAGTGGACCCCCGAGCCCACCTCAATGAGGGCGCCTACCCGTCCCCGTACCCGCAGCACTCCACCGGTAGGCTGTGAGATACGTGAGACCAGACGAAGTGCTGTTGATTTTCCGGCACCGTTTGGCCCGACGAGTGCAAATGCTTCACCCTGAGGCACCTCAAATGAGACATGCTCGAGTGCGAGTTTTCCCCGTGGTGGCTCCTGCTTTCCGCTTGCTCTTTTCATGGCGCGGCGTGGTGCGGAGAGCACTCTGGTACCAAAGTGTTCATATCGCGCACCGCCCTTGCGAAACTGCTTAGAGACATCCTCAAACTTCACTGCGTAGGCCATTAGACGACGTCCGCAAATTCGCGCTCGAGAGACTTAAACCATTTGTAGCCAACGAGAAGCAAGACCAGAGCGCTCGCGGTACTTATTCCGAGGAGTCCCCAATCAGGGGTGGTACCAACTGCGAGAACTCTGCGAAAACCCTCGAGGGGGCCTACGGCAGGGTTTATCAGTGCGTACCAAGGCCTTAGGTTGGGCGAGATGCGCGTTACGGGGTACGCGACGGGACTTGCAAATAATCCAAGTTGCAGAGCGAATGGCAACAGATATCTGAAGTCGCGGTAGTACACATTCATAGCGCCTAGCGGCAGCGACGCAGCTAGGGGAATAATTGCTAGAACAAGGCAGAGCAGAGGTACGAATACGAGAGTCCATGTCAGGTGAGCGCCTGTAAACGGGGTTGCAAGAAGTACGAGTATCAATCCAATCCCTAGGTCCGGGATTACTGAGAGCACTGCTCCAAAAATAGGTGCCTCTCGCGGGAAGTAGACCTTGCGCAATAGGTCGGCATCGTTAACTAGAGCGTTAGCGCCAAACGATATTCCCGAGGCAATGAACTGCCAAGGCACAAGTGCTGAGAGTGCGAATGCTGCGTAACTTGTGCCGCCACCTGAGACTTTGACGACTCGCCCGAAGAACAAGATGAAGATTGTGAGAAACGCAAGCGGCTGAAGAACCGCCCAGCCGACACCGAGAGCTGCCTGCTTGTAGCGAACGCGCACACCTCGGACAGCGAAAGACCAGACAACTTCTTTGTAGAGAACTAACTCGCGCCACGCCGCTAGGAGCGTCGGTCGCTTCTTGCCGTCGAAGACGGACTCAACTGGCGTCTGGGGGGTCGGGGTGGTCATCTGTCCTCGGTCGGGGTAGTGATCTCGCAAGAGTAGGCTCTGCGTGCTGCCTTCTGGACCCTTTTCGCTCATTGATTAGTAGTAATTGAGTGTATTGGTAGCCGGGGTCACACGTAGCCATCACTAGTCATAGGCGCAACTAAAAGTTTGGAATTGCGGTTCCTTCGGGGAGCGGTGTGAAGAGACTCGGGAGTAGACCAAAGAGTGTCGGGAGTAGGCGAGCCAATCCAGGATGAGCACTCCAGAACCGCGCGGCTCCGAATCCTCTGTATCGCCGACGAGTTTCCATGGCCTGAGCGGACTGGGTACCGGATCCGACTCGCAAACGTGCTGCGCGGATTAGGCGAGGTGGGTGTACTTGACCTGATGATCCTGCACCCGGAAAATGGTCAGGATCTCGGTGCTGATGGGGCGGAGCAAGAGTACCGAGCCCCGATAGGAGAGCCGGTCGAGCGCACAGTTGTAGCGCATGTACCCATCCCAAGCGCCTCCTTGCGTGGAGTTATCCCTTGGATCGCGAGTGGATTGCCAAGACGCGTTGCATGGCGTGATTGGTCTGGCGCTAGGTCGGCGGTATCGAAGGAACTAAGCAACGGATATGACTTAATTTGGTGGAGCCACCTAGATGCGTGGGCCGCAATCGGAGAAGTTGCGACTGTCCCTTGCATCGTTGACCTTGACAACCTCGAGGATCAGAAGATGCTGACGAGTCGCATGGCGCAAGAGCGCCCACCTCTGCGCGATGTGAAGGCCTCGATTCGATTCGCGATTGTTAGCGAGTTGGACCGAATAGATATCAGGCGCTGGCGCCGCTCTCAGCGCAGGGCATCTCTGCAGGCTGATGGTGCGATTGTCTGCAGCCAGCAGGATCGTGCTGCTCTCGGTGGGGAGAAGACCTACGTAATTGAGAATGGGTATGTGAGACCTGAATACCCGGTAGGGCACCCGGAGCGGCAAGTTGATGATAAGGGTGGAGCACTTGTTTTTATAGGTCTTCAAACTTATGAGCCCAACATTGACGGATCGCGTTTTCTCGTCGAGCAAGTGCTCCCAATCCTCCAGGAGTTGCGACCTGAGGTCACGATCCGCATTGTTGGGCGTGCTGGGCCTGAGGTCGAAGAGTTAGGAAGGCCTCATGTTGAAGTGACAGGTGAGGTAGAGAGTATTGAGGACGAGTTAGCGAGTGCTGATTTAGCCGTGGTTCCGCTGCGCATTGGGGCTGGCACGCGCATCAAGATCCTCGAGGCCCTTGCACATCGTCTTCCGATTGTCACAACGAGCCTTGGCTGCGAAGGGCTCTCGCTAGTTAGTGGCGTCCATTGCGAGATCGCTGATTCTGCCAAAGCATTCGCAGAGTCATGTGATTTGCTTCTTGGTGATACCGGGAAGCGAATCGAGATAACTGAGGCTGGGGCTGCTCTGCAGATAGAGCACTTTGATTGGGTGAAGATCCGCTCGCGTATCGGAGAATTAGCGCAGACTGTATGCGGAAGGAGTTCAGAGAGGTGAAGAACATATGACAGTGCGAGACAGAATCAAAGATGAACTGAGGCAACTCCCGTATCCTGTGAAACGCCAAGCGCGCCGACTCTCGAACTGGCGCCGGGGTAGAAGAATTATCGCTCCGGTGAGGTGGGGGACGATGCGTAGAACGCGTCCCTATAGTGCAAGGTGGGGGAGCGATCGTGGTACCGGCATAGATCGCGTTTACCTAGACAGGTTCTTTGAGAGGCACTCAAAAGACATGCACGGCACCGTGCTTGAGGTGCAGGAACCGGTGTTCAGCGCGCGCTACGGAGCAGATATTGCCGAGACTGCAATCCTCGATATAGAGCCTCGAAATATGCTCGCCACAATCGTGGCGGACCTTAACGACCTTGATGTTCTGCCGAGAGAGAGTTTTGACTGCATCGTTGCTCCTCAGACAATTCAGTACCTAACCCAACCGGTAACTGGATTGAAGAACCTCTATGAGTCCCTCAAGCCAGGGGGAGTGCTGCTCATTACTGCTCCGTTTATTCAAAAAATAGATCACAATGGTGAGGGTGCAGATCGCCTGAGGTTCTCTCCGCTCGCATTTAACGAACTCCTTGAGACATCCTGCGATGGTGCCGAGATTGAGGTCGAGAGTTTTGGCAATGTGCTCACTTCAATTGCGTTCTTGATGGGAATCTCGGCGGAGGAGATGAGACCGCAAGATTTTGATGTATTCGATCCGGCTTATCCGATGCTTGTCACTGCCCGAGTTCGACGACCGAGTTGAGAATTATGAGATCAAGATCGCTAGTTCTCATGTACCACCAGATAACTGAGGCTGGAGTTGACCCGAGCGGTCTTGCTGTAAGCCCCAAGAATTTTGCATCTCAATTATCGGTCTTGAAGGAACGCTGTGAAGTTGTTCCGCTTCGCGAACTTCAATTGAGATCAGAGTCGCGCGGTAAGCGCCCTCGGGTAGCGATTACTTTCGACGATGGATACGCCGACAACGGAGAGGTGGGCGCACCCATCTTGGAGGCTGCTGGGCTTCCGGCGAGTTTCTTCATCACCGGCATAGCACTCGATGGTCAAGGTGAATTCTGGTGGGATTCATTAGAGCACCTTCTCCTTGACCTGTCCGATCAGAGTGCACCGCAGGATCCATTTGAAGTAGTAATTGGTGGTCAACGTCTGCGTGTCGATCTTCGTACCCTCGAGGCGCGCCTGCGTGCCCACAAGGCTTTGAATAGGCGTCTACGAATCCGTCGCCCAGAGGAGATAACGCCCGTAATTGAGGCGCTGGCTGCGCATGTCAGTCGTGAAGCTCCAACCTGCGAACGTCATCGTTTAGCGGGGCCAGATGGCGTATTAGCGCTCTCTCGAATCCCCGGTATGACAATTGGATCTCACACAATTAGGCATGCGTTACTCCCAGCCCTCTCTCCAGAGGCCCGTCACCATGAGTTAGAGGAGTCTCGCCGGCTACTTGCTGATGCAATAGGCAAACCAGTTGTCGAGTTTGCCTTCCCTTACGGCGGCGAGGATGCCTTCGATCATGAGAGCGAAGTAGCGGTGCGCGAAGCGGGGTATGTACTCGCGTGCAGAGCAGTCTTTGGCAGAGTGACGCAGCGCACTGACCCATACAAGATCCCTCGCGCTCAGGTCTTCGATAGAGATGAGCAAGAGTTCTCTGCGGACCTTGACTCGTGGTTTAAAGGGCGCGTTCCGTGAGTGACTGGATCTATAGAGTTCCAGAGGCTTCAACCACGCTTGTGGAGGCTGAGCAACCAACATTCTCTGTGGTGATAGCTGTATATAACGCAGCAGAGTTCATAGGAGACGCACTCGACTCCTGTTTCGCACAGACCGTTGCTCCACTCGAGATCCTGGTCGTAGACGACGGATCAACCGACGATCTTGATGCTGCCCTTGCTCCGTACCTTGAGAGAATCCGGTTGATTCGCCAGCCCAACGGTGGCGAGAGCATCGCTAAGAACGCAGGGGCAGGTGCAGCTACTGGTGATTATGTTCTGTTGCTAGACGCGGATGACGTCGCTCATCCGCAGCGGATTGAGGCGGTTGAGTCGCTCGCCGTGAAGCGACCAGACCTAGCGATTATCACCCATGATGATGCGATGACGCAGGACGGAGTACTCCTCCGTAACTATTTTGGAGACGATCGCATTTTTGTAACTGTTGACCAGCGTGAAGCGATTGTGCGCGGGTGTTTTATCGTCAACCCAGCGGTTCGCCGCGATGTGTGGCTCGCGCATCGCGGGTATGACGAGTCGATTCGCATCAGCGCTGATTGGGATCTATGGATTCGAATAATTCTCAGTGGCGGTCTTGCAGGGATGGTCGATGCCCCGTTAGTTGAGTACCGCCAGTGGTCAGGCTCCCTAACGGCGAATGTTGTTGCTGCGACTCTGGGGAGCATCGCCGTATTGGAGAAGACCCGCAGTCGAAGTGATTTGACAGCTACAGAGCGGATGATCATTGAGGTTCAACTTCGCCACTACCGGTCTCGACTTGCTCGCGCAGCAATCATTTCGGGCGACACTCGCGCAAGGGAGTTCCTAGTAGCAGTAGTTCGGGATAGCGGAGAGGCTGCTGGGTCACGCATCCGTGCAGCACTAGCGGCGTTATCGCCGCGTATCGCTAAGAAGCGTGTTCGGAATCAATAATCCTTTAGGGATGCCACTGCGGACCAAGCAATGGATCAGTTAGCCAAACTCTTGCGACGCGATTAATTAGCCCCTCTATAACTTCGTTACCTGAGGCCCTTTCAGCTCGAGCCGCAAGGGATCTTCCGTGATGGAGCCAACCAGTTACAACCGCTGCTCCTATTGCCTCGCTAGGCAGGCCCATTGCGGCAGCTCCGCGAACAAGGTGAGCCATTAGGTCCGCGCTACGGGGGTGCTCTCCTTTGAAGAGTGCTGCGATGCGATCCACTTTTGTATCGGCGTCTGCTGGTCCGTCGAGAGCGCTATAAGCATCGCTCAGAAAATATGCGAGGTCCCACAGCGGAATCGATGGGTACGCACAGGACTCCCAATCAAGGACACAGAACTGCTCGCCGCTTACTGCGATATTCCAAGAGCCCGGGTCTCGGTGGGCGAGCACTGCCGGTGCAGAGTTGAGTGGAGCGAGTAACGCATCCGATACCCCATACTCTGCGTACGCGCTGAGAATATCTCGCGAAATGCGCTCGAGCTCTGGGGCAAGGTCGCTACTCGGCCCAGCTGACTCAGCGCCCATAGCGATCAACCAATCAGTTACTCGCTCAATATGAGCCAGAGCGCTCGGGCTCTCGCCCTCGTCAAGAACGAGATTTAGCGTTGCGCCTAGTGCCGCAGTCTCCACAGATCCAGAGAGCCCCTCCACCTCAAATCTCCCGAGGATTTTTGGGGCCATAGATGCAGAGTTCGGGGCCTTGCTGTTTAGGAGGCCGAGCCCGCGTTCATCGGCAGCGAAGGCGAGAGCATTGTCTTGCACGCGTGAAATTTTCACGACTGTTGTAGGCGCATCGCTGTCATACGGAAATGCATGGAATACGACGCGCTGTAGGTCGTCGCCGTCTCCGAACCAAGCTATCCAGCCTCCGCTTGCATCTGCGCCTAAATGCTGTGCGGCCGCTATTGGAAACGGTGGGCCTGGGATACGTGTAGCGATTGTGACGACCGAATCGGCTGGAGCGTACCCAACCCGTAGCGCAGCGCGAACAATGGCTGTGCGCGCAGAGTCGACTGCACTGCGCGTAGGGCGCGTGGTCTCTAGCGCGTAACGCGCTGCGGATGTGTTGCCAATCGGAAAGGCGAGTCTCGGGCCGTGAGCCCCGCTGCGCACGACAACTCTCTCAACGCTGTAACCAGCTGCGATTAGTGGGCGCCGAGGTGCTCTCCCAAGAATCAAGAGCATCGGCGGGGCACTGCGCATCAGATCTGCGTTTAGTGGAGAGACTCTGCTGATACGGAGATCCGCATCCTGCGCGTCGATGGTTAGGCACCCCATCGATTCTGCGCTGCTGCGCCACTCTTCGATCTCTGGATCTACATGGATTCTTGGAGCCGGCTGAGGCAGCGTGAGCCGTAGATCGGCGGCGCGAATTGTTCTCATTGCACCCGAGCCTAGGGGCGCAAACGCCCTACGCTGTCACCTCAGATGCAAAAGACGGAGTTGTGGTGCTGAAG
>CAEZZU010000009.1_pt1 | contig 12706 bp, 12 predicted proteins | sample 7266921 | NCBI WGS metagenome assembly CAEZZU01 (sample SAMEA6813969, study PRJEB35770) | uncultured Actinomycetes bacterium | biome: Freshwater; feature: Freshwater reservoir; material: water | place: Czech Republic | collected 2016-08-15 | depth 30m m
CATCACCGAGCCCTCAATGTGCATCGGTATGCGAGGTCTCGCTGGCTTTGACGTTCACATTCGATCCTCAAGTACGGATCTTCATTCTGGGGTATTCGGGGGTGCGGTCCTAAATCCTTCCCATCTAGCAGCTGAGATAGTTGCCCTCCTACATGACTCAGACGGCAGAGTGGCGATCCCTGGTTTCTATGACTCCGTCCTCGAACTCTCCCCTGACGAGAAGTTAGCGATGCAGGCGCTTCCATTCAATGAGAGCGAATTCCGTCGAGCGGCAGGCGGCTCGCCCTTGATGGGAGAGGCAGGTCGCAGCACGCTTGAGCGAACTGGGAGCAGGCCCACAGCAGATGTTGTAGGGCTGACATCGGGCTACAGCGGAGTGGGCGTAAAAACCATTGTCCCTTCAACTGCAAACATAAAAATTACTTTTCGCCTCGTACCGAATCAAGATCCCGATCAAATTGCCGAGTTGTTCCACTCGTGGCTACGCCCATTGATGCCTGAAGGCGTTGAGGTTGAAGTTTGGGAAGAGGGACGAGTCTCCCCAGCGCTCACCCCCATTAACCACCCAGCAGTCAAGGCTGCCTCTCGCTCGATTGAGAAAGTATGGGGTAAGGCTCCATATTTAGTTCGAGAGGGAGGGAGCGGACCGGAGGAGGCGCTCGGGCGAATCCTCGAAGCCCCTGTCGTGTTTCTAGGAGTGGGGCTGCCAGATGACAACATCCATGCTCCGAATGAACGAATAGTGCTAGAGCAGTTCTGGAGAGGCCTATTAGCCGTGGGCGAACTTTGGTTTCAGATGGCGGCGACGCCCGATATCAGGAAGGTTGCGCAATGAGCGGTCCAACAAGAGAGTGGGTAGTTTTCAACGACCCTAAGCGCAAGAAGCATGTCTGGCATTTCGACGTCACCTATCTTGTCTCGTCACACCAATGCATCTTCGGCTCTGGCTGCCAAGGCGTCCTGAACGAGAAATCCCCAGAGATGTCCCAGGGATGCTGCTCGTACGGTGCCCATTTTTCAGACAAGAAGGACCGTAAGAAAATCGAGAAGATTGCTCTCGAACTAGACCCTGAAATTTGGCAGTACTCGAATGTCGGCCTTAAGAAGGGCATCTCAAAGAAGACAGGGAAAGACGATTGGCAGACTCGACTCGTTGACGGAGCCTGCGTTTTTCTCAATAGGCCCGAGTTTGAACTTGGTGCCGGATGCGCACTCCACGTTCATGCGATGCGCAACGATGTTCACCATTCCACCGTGAAACCTGAGGTGTGTTGGCAGGTTCCGCTGCGCAACATCGAAGAGTTCGATGAGGATGCAGATGATGGAGTAGTCCACCATCGCATAACCGAATTTGCTCGCCATGGATGGGGTGAAGGTGGCGAAGAGTTTGCTTGGTGGTGCACAGAAGAAGCAGCCGCATTCTCAGGTGCGGAGCCTGTCTACAAATCAATGGCACCCGAACTACGGCTGATGGTCGGAGATGTTCTATATGAGCAGATGGCGCAGTATTTAGATGCCCGAGTAGCCGCAACTCCTGCTCCGCTGCGCCACCCATCTGAGACAAAAATTACTCTCGGACCCACCAGATCGAGCACGCCCCAAAGCAATTAGGGGCATTCAATAGAGCGTTTTGATAGCCCGCTTCAAAATAACGCGCCTTACAGGTAGAGGCCGGTCTGCCCGCCCTCACGCGCAGATGCAACAGCATGCACATCGCGTTCACGAAGGATCAGATACTCGTCTCCACGTATCTCGACCTCGAAACCAGCATCCGGTGCGAACAGCACCGAATCAGATTCTTCGACGTTCCTAACCGTAGGGCCAACCTGGCTGACATCGCCCCAGACAAGGCGGCGGTCCACATTTGCTGTCGCAGGAATCAGGATTCCAGAGCGCGACTTGCGCTCCCCTGCCTCCCGAGACGGGACAACAAGAATGCGGTCGGCCATCATTCTGATCGCAAGTTTCGGGTCTGTCTCTGCGCTCCGCGCTGCTCTAGCCATGCGAGGACTGTACCTTTGCCAGTGCTATCGGCCTGCCTCGGATCGATTTTAGGTCGCTTAGCAAGTTTTGGCGAAGCCCCGACTAGTTTTATCCCCGATGTCAGCACTCTACGAACCAAACCCAGCAGTGCCAGAGAGCCCTCAGGCATTAGACGAAGTCTCCCGAGAGCCCATGGGCAAAGTCAAACAAACTGGGGCGCTCAACAAACTTCGCATTTACTTCATGCTCACCAAGCCGCGCGTGATTGAACTTCTCCTTGTTACAACTCTCCCCTCCATGATTCTCGCTAAGGGCGGTCTCCCCTCGCTCGGGCTGATGCTCTCCGTTTTGCTAGGTGGAGCATTAGCCGCTGGCGGCGCGAATACGGTGAACTGTTACATCGAACGCGATCGCGACCAGATAATGAAGCGCACCCACGGGCGCCCGCTCCCAATGGGCGAGGTCTCTCCAAAGGCTGCACTTATCTTTGGACTTACTTTGGAGGCCATCGCATTTATCTGGCTCTCGCTCACTGCCAATGTGCTCTCTGCATCGTTGGCGCTAAGCGCGATGCTTTTCTATATCTTCGTTTACACGATTTGGCTCAAGCCGAGAAGTCCCCAGAACATTGTCATCGGTGGTGCCGCAGGTGCGGTCCCTGCATTGGTCGGTTGGGCCGCTGTAACCGGTTCATTGGCGATCGCTCCGTGGCTGTTGTTTCTCATTATTTTTCTCTGGACCCCACCGCATTTTTGGGCCTTAGCTGTTCGTTATCGTGACGACTATGCCAAGGCGGGTATTCCTATGCTCCCTGTGGTTAAAGGACTCAAGGTTGCAGGGCAGCAGATCTTTATCTACTCGGTTCTCGTGGCAATCGCATCTGTCTCGCTGCAACTGACCGGAACAGTCGGATGGATATATACGGCATCTGCTCTCATTCTTGGATCCATGTTTGTTGGTCTTGCATTTCGCCTCATGCGAGGGATGACCCCTGAGAGCGCAATCAAGTTCTTCATGTTCTCTAATACGTATCTAGCGATTCTGTTCGCGATGGTCGCGGTTGACGTTCTAGTCCGCAATGCGTTGGGCTAGGGAGCGTTCCTGCGGCTCTGATGCCGGTCGCATATCTTCAAGGGTGCTCCTTGGAGTTGCTTTACTCGGTTTGATCCTTTGGGGCGTTGTCGCAGCCGTTGTCGCAGGCAGCGAGAGCCCCAACACTCAGATTGTGATCCCCACCACAGCATCGAGAGTCCCTCCGTCTAGTACCTCTGTGGATCTCCAACCAAGTGTCCCTGGGGTAGCAGTTGTCGGTTCAAAGGCTCCTCCCTTTTTGGTTCCAAACCTGAGGCCCGAATCGCGAGTAGCAATCGGGAGTTCCAACGCTGCGCCGACACTTCTGAATTTCTGGGCATCCTGGTGCATCCCATGTCGCGAAGAGTTCCCCGAATTGAAGAGCATCCGCAAGCAATATTCGCTTGCAGAACTCTCGATGGTCGGCATTACCTTCAAGGACACTCGCAGAGAGGCTCTACAGTTTGCAGATTCAGAGGGCGCAAATTGGCAATTAGGTTTTGATTCAAAGGGAACTGTTGCAAAAGATTATGGAGTGCGCGCAGCGCCACAAACATTTCTGATCGACAAATCAGGTGTGATTATCCGACGGTGGTATGGAAGACCAAGTTCAGATGAGCTGAGACTCGCCGTCGAGGGTTTAGTACGAGGAACCTAGGTTCGATTTGTAGCGCTTCTTCTAGTGCTTAGCTATTCTTCCCAGCGGAAAAGTTTGGCAGCCAAGACTGGAAGCACTATTGCCCAGACAACCAGAACCACAACGCTCTTCACTGGGACGTCCATTGGTGAATGCAGTGCTCCGCGCACACTCTCAGCCAAGGCCGCTGCTGGAAGTAGCTCGGCGAAACTTCTAACAGCGCTAGGAAGTCTCGTTAATGGGTATGCCATCCCTCCGAGGAACAGGAGGGCCAGGTAGAGACCGTTTGCTAGGGCGAGGTTGGCCTCTGCTCGGAGCGTTCCTGCAAGCAGAAGCCCGAGGCCGGCAAAACAAATCGTTCCTATTAGGAGAAACAAGAACGCAAGCGGTACGCAGCCGCCAGTGCGCCACCCTAAAAGGAGAGCAACTGCGATTAGCACAGATAATTGAATGGTCTCAATAGCTAATACGTAGAGAGTTTTGGCAGTTAGCAAACCTGAACGGGTCAAAGGAGTCGAGCCCAGCCGCTTAAGTACTCCGTACCTGCGATCAAAGCCGGTTGCTATACCAAGGCTCACCATCGCGCTCGACATTACGGCGAGTGCGAGAACTCCAGGAACTAGAAAGATCAGGGGGTCACCATCAACCGAGACGGTCTGCACCTTACCGAAAAACAAAAGCACCCCGACCGGAATGCCGATCGTAACTACAAGGCTCTCGCCTCTGCGTAAACCTAGAGTGATCTCGGCGCGTGCTTGAGCGAGCACTCCACGTGCGTTCATTCTGTCTCCTCAGTCAGTTGGAGAAAGACATCTTCAAGCGTTGCCTGCCCGGTAGCGAGTGACAACAAAGGTGCATCGAACTCGGTTAGGAAGTCGAGAACTTCACGCACCAATCCAGTGCTAGTAGGGGCCTCAACTACATAGGTGCCGTCGGCGGTCTCTCTACACGCATCAGCGTTAACTGCAAGCGACATGCGCAACGGATCAAGATTCAATCCTGCGATACTTGTGAATACGGTCTCGGGATGCAGTACTGCGCCCGTCAATTCATCGGGACTCCCCTCTGCGACGACACTCCCTCGGTCGATAATTGCAATTCGACCACAGAGGGTTTCAGCCTCAGCGAGATTGTGGGTCGTCAGTACAATCGTGACCCCTTGTGCTGAGAGCGCTTGGATTATCTCCCAAGTAGTCGCACGAGCTCGTGGGTCCATACCGGCGGTTGGTTCGTCTAAGAAAAGAACCTCAGGCCGCCCAATTAGGGCCAAAGCAAGAGAGAGCCTCTGGTACTGCCCACCGGAGAGCCGACGTATTGGAGTTTGAGCTGAGTCGTTGAGGCCCACCAAATCGAGGAGACGTTTTGGATCATCAGGAGACTGGTAGAAGGCGGCATAGAGGCGCAGGGTCTCTAATGGTTTTAGCCCTGGTGATAATCCCCCAGATTGAAGCATCACGCCGATGCGCGCCTTTAGGGCATCACCGTCGCCCCATGGATCGAGTCCTAAAACCTTTACTGTTCCGGAGTCAGGCTTTCTATACCCCTCCAAAATTTCAACGGTGGTTGTCTTTCCGGCGCCATTGGGCCCAAGAATTCCAAAGACCTCCCCGACTCCGATCTCGAGGTCTATACCGTTAACCGCATTTCTAGATCCGTATTGCTTCTTGAGCCCACGGACATGTATTGCGGAGTTACGGGGCTCAGTCATGGTCATTCGGCATCGTTATAGGCATCGTGATCGGATAGTACCGGCCTATTGGTTACAAACATGGGTAATGCGGTCATCTGCTCAATTACCGATCTCGCCAAGCTACGAATAGACCCAGTTCCCCAAGAGCGTGGCGCGCCTCTTCGGTGATATCGACCTTAGAAAGCGCCTCCATGCTCTCAGCAACGAGGCGTTTGATTGAAGCCTCTGCTGCATCTAACGCGCCCGTCTCAATTAGGAGTCTCGATAGCAACTCGATCTCTTCGTCATGTAAATCGGGAGCACCGACTCGGTCGAGAAGTTTGGCCTGTGATGAATCTGCACGCTCTGAGGCATAGGCAACAAGAGGGGTTAATTTGCCCTCCCTAAGATCGTCGCCAACTGGTTTGCCGGTGATGGCGGAGTCGCCGAAGACTCCAAGAATGTCATCGCGCATCTGAAACGCTTCACCTAGCGGGAGCCCAAACTCCGAGAGATCCTCGGCGAGATCTTCATAGCGGCCGGCTAAGGCGGCCCCGAGATGTAGCGGCCGCTCTACCGTGTATTTTCCCGACTTGTACCACTCAATGCGCCTAGCCCTCTCAGCGTTGCGCTCCCCCGCTGCGGTCCCGAGTAGATCTAGATATTGGCCAACGCAGAGTTCGAGTCGGAGCTCATCGTAAATTTCGCGTGTCCTCGCAGAGCAACCCGCCATAAGGCGATCTGCATAAACAAAGGCAAAGTCACCAATGAGTATCGCTGCGCCCTCACCAAATCTCCGCTCTTCGCCGTTCCAGAGAGCCTCAGCATGGCGATTCATAAAATGACGGTGCACAGCCGGCAGATCTCGTCTCCTGTCTGACCCGTCCATAACATCGTCATGAATCAATGCGAAACTGTGGAGCAACTCGAGCGCCGCTCCAGCGTCGATCATCGCAGCGTCATCTGGTGACCCACCGGCACCGATGAATGCCCAATGGCAGAAAGCAGGGCGTAATCGTTTACCGCCAGCTATCACCAAAATTTTTAGAGCCTCGATCGGCTCGCGTAAATTGGCGTCGACTCTGCTCCAACGCTCGATCTCTTCAGTGAGTAACGCCACCACGCGAGCCTCTGCTGCCGCTCCTGCCTCTAGAAGACTCGGAGGCAATTTGGGGGCGGGCTGTCGCTCCCCTGGATTGGCATCTGTCTTATCGAGCGGCATGGTGTTTGAAGGATACGGCTAGTGGGTACATCTCCCCCGAATCTTGACAAACGCCACACCTACCCCAACTGTTGAGCCTGATGCTCAGCGCTCGGTTGGGTCAGCCCTTAATAGGTAAGGTGAAGGCCGTGAGAAGCCTATTAAACCCTGAAACGCTCGCAGCACGTGCTGCGCAGATTAGGGAGGGTCAGGTACCGGCTGAATTGACCCTCCGGCTTGGGGTTGAGATCCGAGGTCTCTGGATGTACACGGTCTCCTTCAAGGATGGGCTTATCTCAGTATCTGAAGGTCTTGACTGCGATATCTCGGTACACCTTGGAGAAGAGACAGCACTCGAAATCGCGAGCGGAAGAATGAATGCCCAACAAGCAATTGACTCTGGGAATCTGAAACTTGCCGGAGAGCTCAGGATGATTCCATTAGCCAAAGCACTCTCAACCCTTGGTGCTCTGCTGAGCGAACCAGATGACGTTTCTGAATGACCGCAGCGGCAAGACACGACTCATGCGGTCTCGAGGTTATTACGAATCCTAGAACTTGCCAGCGCCAAAATTGAATCCCGAAAGCCTGTAGCATTTTGCGATCCAGAGCCGCCCCAGACCAATAGTGCCAGACCAATCGTGCCAGACCAATCAAACTTGTAAAGATATTCATCGTTCCCAACTTGGAGACACCATGACAATCGTCGATACGAATCCATCAATTGAAGATTTCAAGGTCGCTGCTACTGCGTTCTTAGAGACGCAGTTTGAGCGCCGATCCGACGAAGCATTCGAGTGGGGCAAGGGCGACGATCGAGTCGGAGTTCTAGAGGAGAAATCAGCTGAAGAAGAGGCGATTGAATTAGCAGCCGCGAAGGCATTTAAGGCGAGCGAATTTGATGCCGGATTTGGTTGGATTACCGGTCCCGCCGAGTACGGCGGCTCTGCACTAAGTGCTAACTACGAACGTGCGTATAGGGAAATATCTAGCCAGTACGCGACTCCAAATCAATCGATGTTTGGGATAGGCCTTGGAATGGTCGCCCCAACGATCCTCGCTCACGCGATACCTGAGGTACGTGAACGATATTTACGCTCGATGCATCGTGGCGACATCGTCGGCTGCCAACTCTTCTCCGAGCCCATTGCTGGATCGGACCTTGCAGGTATTCAAACGAAGGCTGTACTTGATGGCGACGAGTGGATTGTTACAGGTCAGAAAGTCTGGACATCTGGTGCTCATTACTCTGACATCGGAGAGATCATCACGCGTACTGATCCGGAGAAGCCCAAGCATCGCGGTCTGACCATGCTCCTCGTCGACATGCATGCCCCAGGGGTTGAGGTCCGGCCTCTACGCCAGATGACCGGAGGCGCTTCCTTTAATGAGGTTTTCTTCGACGAGGTGCGGGTGCCGACATCTCACCTTCTCGGCGATGTCGATGGCGGCTGGACTGTCGCTCTCACCACTTTGATGAATGAGCGAGCAGCTATCGGTGGAGGTGGCGGCGGTGTAGGAACAATGAGCATGACACGTTTCATCGAGTTGGCGAAGTTCCTTGGATGCGCAGATGATCCCATTACTAGGCAGCGTTTATCTGACATATATATCCGTGGCAGTGTCGCAAGATTTACGAACCTCAGGGCGATGGCAAAGATCCGCCTAGGCCAACTCCCGGGGCCAGAGATGTCAATAGCGAAGTTAGCGCTCACCGAGAATATGTCACTCATCTCGCAGCTCTTAGGAGAGATGCTCGGACCGCGGATGATCGCAGATACTGGCGAATGGGGAACCTACGCCTGGAACGAGTTTGTTCTAGGAGTACCCGGAATGCGGATCGCCGGCGGCACAGATGAAGTAATGCGCAACATCGTTGGCGAGCGAGTGTTGGGCCTTCCAAAAGAGCCGAAACCGGTTTAAGTAGGAATCTGTTTCCATGCAGCCTTTCGAACGCCTGCGCGCTATTGCTCGCTGGACAAAGGGCATAGACGAGGAGTCGCTTCTCCTTGAGGCGATTGATTGTTTGGCCGACTTTGATGATGACCCTGCTGGGCTCGTCGTAGCATGCCGCAGATTGCTCTCCTATCACCCATATTCAGCGAGGCTTTGGTGGGTATGTAGCCGCGTCATTGGATCAATGGAGCCGCGAATGGTGGCATGGGATACCTGGGATCAGATACGCAATGACGCAACAGCGTCTTACCTAAACACTTGGATTGGGCACGCGCCGTTAGGGGCAGACGAACGGCCTGTATTGAGTCTTGGGTGGTCACAGACCATGAGCGCCCTTGCTGAGATCTCTGCGGGGCGCGAAATCGTTGTAATGCGCACCGGTGACGATAACAATCTCAGCCGGTCACTACGAGAGGAATCGAGGCCGATACGCGTAATTGGTGCAGTGGAGGTAGCCGCACTTGACCCCGCCTGCGTGCTTGTACCAATCGTCGTTTCGGGGGGCGGAAGAGTTTTTGTAACCCCAAAGATATTTGACTCCTTCGATCTGCTCTCCGATTACCCCGCCGTCGGGGTTGCACCAATCGGTTGCGCCCTATCAGAGAATGTAGTTGGAGCGTTTATCTCTGGCAACGAGGCGCTCGACCTTAAGGAATTGCCCATCACATCCGCTCAATCATTCGCAGGGCCAAGCGGGGTTGTGCCAAGGGAGCAGTTTCTGCAACGCAGGGATGCGCCAGATGCACCAGAGTTGATTCGAAGTCTCGGCTAGAAGAGAGCTAGCAAAGTTTTCGAATATTTACCGCTGCTTCAAAATGCTTTCAACACGCTGCGGTAATCGGCCTAGACCTAGACGCTCGCACCAACTCTGAAAGTCGCTGCGCGGGCCAGTCCATACCCAATCGTCTACGCCACTCGAGATCGCGTCGTATCTCAGCGTTGCCAAATCGCGAAACAAGAGTGCGTCATCAAATGATGCGTCAAGGGTCTCGGCGAGTTTTACAGCGCTCCGAACCTGCACTTTCCATTGCGAGGGGTCGCGCGGAATGTTCTCAAGGTGAAGATATTCTTCGAGTACAACTGCGGAAGATTTCGCTCCCCAACCCTTTAAGCCGGGGAATCCGTCTGCTGTATCGCCTGTCAGGGCAAGCCAATCGGGTATCGATTCGGGGGAGACACCAAATTTGGCACGGACCCCATCGGCGTTCCGTACTTCCCCTCGGCGGCGATCGACTTGAACGATGCGATCGCCCTCTACGCACTGAGAAAGATCCTTATCTGGGGTACAGAGATGGACTCGCGCTACACGCTCATCCATGCCTGCGATTCGCGCAGCCGATGCCATTGCATCGTCGGCTTCATATTCAGTCATGGCCAAGACGCATATTCCCAATGAACTGAGTGCATCTTCAAGAATCGCGAACTGCAGGAATAGCTCCTCCTCTAAACCCTCTCCGGTTTTGTACCCGGCATACATAGCGTTTCGAAAAGAGTCAACCGTATGGTCAGTAGCTACGGCGATATGGGTAACACCCTCGTCAAGCATCGTCACTACAGAATTCAAGACGCCGCGAACTGCTGCAATCTCGATACCTTTGCTGTCGATACTTGAGGGCAATGCAAAGTGGTGGCGGAAGAGTTCGTAAGTGCCATCGAGGAGGTGTACGTCCATGGTGTCATTATCCCCCAGCGAGCGTAGAGAGCAAGTTCTATAGCTTTGCGAAGACGGACTCTGCTTCTCTGGCTGCCTGTGCGAAATCGCCTGGCGGTGTTGGTGGCGCGAATAGGAATCCGCTCAAATGATCGCACCCAAGCTCCAACAAACGAGCAGCTTGGGACCTCGTCTCCACACACTCGGCCGTGACACGGAAGCCGAGGCCGTGCCCTAGGCGTACCACGGCATTTGGAATAGCGGTTTCACGAGGGCCTAGGTCAACAGTACTGACGAACGCTCGGTCGATCTTCAGAGTGTGGACCGGGTGCACTTGCAGATATCGAAGTGAGGAGAACCCAACACCGAAGTCATCTATTGCAATTGGAAACCCTCGACGCGCAAGGTCAGCCAACTCTCCACCTGCCTCCAAAGCTTCATCAAGCAGTACGCGTTCGGTGAGTTCGACACCAATTCGCGAAGCCTCGAGGCCGTTCTCCGCCGCGTAATTCGACATTCTCTCGCCGTACCCTGGGTGAGCAAGCTCTGCAGCACTCATATTTATCCATATGCGATCGATAGGAGTCCCCGTGCTGTCCCATTCAGAGATCTGTCGAGCAGCCTCCGCAGCGACCCAATCGCCGAGCGGGACCACAAGGCCCGATTCCTCTGCAACATCGATAAAAGAATCTGGATAGAGAAGGCCGCGTTGAGGGTGGCGCCATCTGACTAGCGCCTCAGCCTCTGATGCCCGACCAGTGCGGGTATCAATAACTGGCTGATAATGAATCTCGAGTTGGTCCTCCACGAGAGCTGCTTTGAACTCGGATTCGATATGCATATCATCGTTAATACGATCACGCATTGCCTCGTCAAATAACGAAACCCTTGATCGGCCATTGCCCTTAGCTTCGTAAGAGGCACGATCAGCGTTGCGAATCAATTCCTCAGGCTCACGCGAGCTAGACGTGCATGCAACACCTATCGAGCACGAGATATTTATGCTTCGACCGGCCTTACGGATAGGTTCATCGAGAGCTTTTCGCGCTTGCTCTGCTATGAGCATTGCTGTTTCTTCGCTAGGGAGATGAGCACATATAAGGAATTCATCTCCGCCAAGCCTCGCCACTACCGCTTCTGCAGGGACCGCTGCACGAATGCGTGAGGCAACCTCCACGAGAACGTGATCTCCTATTGCATGGCCAAGCGAGTCGTTCACACGTTTGAAGTGGTCTAAATCAACGAACATCACAGCGGTTACGCCGCCCACTCGACGCTGCTGTGCAAGCGACCAACCGATTCTGTCCGCAGCAAGTGCTCGGTTAGGTAGTCCGGTCAACGGATCGTGTAGCGCCATTCGTTCTAGAGCGTTCTGCGCTAAGCGCCGCTCCGTAACATCTTGACTAACTACTACTACGGCCTCCCCGATAGAGAGAACTTGCTGATGAATCCAGCGCCTCTCCCCGCGAACAGAGATTGCAATCTCCTCATGGAATTGCCCAGCTCGTTCTACTGCATCTCCCCAGCGTGAAATCAAATGTTTGGAGGACTCCGCAAAAACTTCGGAGCAGAGGCATCCGACTAGATCAGACGGAGTGCGGCGCAGCATCTCTGCTGCGGCGGAGTTCATGAAGCGAAACTCAAAGTCACGTATCGAACCATCCGACGATCGCAAAGCGTCCCAAATGGAGAAGCCATCGGGGCTCACGGCCATCGCCTTAATAAATTGATCTGGAGATGCGAGCATTCCTTCGCCGATGACCATGCGAGCGCCGAGGCGAGTTACGACAGCATCGATCTCTACAGGTCGAGTATCCCCTGAGTCTCTTGCGCTCGGCTCTTGATTGATCGGGCTCATTACCTTGGGACTCCATCGGCAACTTCACTGCCCGGAATTGCTCCGCCGGATTTTGCTAAGCACATCCTAGGGTTTTTCTTTTGAGAGGCGCACATGACGCTGGTTTGCCACCAAAGATGCCTATTTGAGATGTTTATGAGGAACAACGTATGTTTATGCAGTAGCAATGGTCGATAGTAGCGATTGTCGATAGTTGCGATTCCCCACTCTAAGTGGTAGAAAACACGGGTTTACAGATTCGAATACAGCAGTTTCAAATACATATCTAATGGGGGCGTTGTGGAGATCAGCCAGCAGAGGCTTAGGCGTTTCTCAAGATTTGGCGTGGGCCTGGCAACGCTCATAGGCACAGGTGCCATTCTGGTTGCGGCGAGTCTCGCCGGTGCATCGACCACCCCCGGTTCGCCTACATCGCCTGCAGCAGTCCCTGGCCCCAAAGTTGGCGAGGTGAAGCTCACATGGAGCGCTCCCGCTGATTTGGGTGGCGGACTCACAACCTACTTGGTCGCAAGTGCACCAGTTGTTGGTGGAACAACCGGCACCTTCTCTGCCGCAACGCCAACTAATTCAGTTGCTCTACGCGCCACTAAAACCTGCACCGCAACCTACCCAGATATATGCGCATACAAAATTTTTGCAAAGAACTCTGCAGGAACAAGCGTGGCGAGTACTGAGGCGCG
>CAEZZU010000011.1_pt1 | contig 12268 bp, 11 predicted proteins | sample 7266921 | NCBI WGS metagenome assembly CAEZZU01 (sample SAMEA6813969, study PRJEB35770) | uncultured Actinomycetes bacterium | biome: Freshwater; feature: Freshwater reservoir; material: water | place: Czech Republic | collected 2016-08-15 | depth 30m m
CTAAGCACTCCAAGGATGCCGAGACCTCCTAAGAGCGCAAGCGGAACAACAGCAATGAGGTTCCAACCTTCATTGCGCCCGACGATTATTACGCCGGAGACCATTACCCAGATGAAGGCCAACTCAATGAGCCACTTCCAGCCAAGGTCCATCAACTGGTCGTAACGCAGACGAGGTAGCGAAGCGCGCAGCCATACCGTTCCAAAAAGGAGCACCATGACTTTGGCTACGAACCAGAACACGGGCATGAGCCAAGTGTTGACCGGTCCAGTAGCGGAGAGAAATCCGAGGCTTGGCCCTGCAGGCCCTCCAAGGAAAAGCGTAACGGCGATTGCAGACATCGTGATCAAGTTCATGAACTCGGCAAGGTAGAAAATTGCGAATCGAATTCCGGTGTACTCAGTGTGGAAACCACCAACGAGTTCCTGCTCTGCCTCAACTAGGTCGAATGGCGGGTGATTCGTCTCTGCAATTGCGGAGATCAAAAAAATTATAAAAGCTACGAATGCTGGAATGACGTACCAAGTACCCAACGAAGACAAGCCAGTCCATGCTTGCTTCTCAACGATGGCTCGGGTCGAGAGCGTCTCTGCCTGAACAAGCACACCAACAATCGCTAGCCCAAACGCCGCCTCGTAGGAGAGCATCTGCGCAGAGGCGCGCACCGAGCCGAGCAGCGGGTACTTAGATCCACTCGACCACCCAGCGAGCATCACGCCATAAAGGCCGAGGCCTGACATGGCGAGCAGGAAGAGAATCCCGATAGGGAGGTCTGCGAGTTGCAGGTAGGTCTGGTGCCCAGCTATTGAGACTTGACCACCGATGGGGATAATGGAGAACGCCAGGAACGCTGTCATCAAAGAGATGTAAGGCGCCAGGAAGAACACGCGTCTATCTGCAGCATCCGGGACTGACTGCTCTTTGAAGAAGAGTTTGATTCCATCGGCAAGCGATTGGAGTATTCCCCACGGTCCAGCTGTATCAGGCCCTACCCGACTCGCCATATCCGCGATGACTTTGCGCATGAACCAGATGTAGAGCATTACTGCAACAAGTAGAAACGCAAATACTGCAACCGTCTTGCCTATAACAATCAGAACAACCGTGAGGTCGATCTTTCCTGAGAGAAGCGGGTCTCCTGCGCCGAGCATCATCGGAGAGTCTCCAGACGCAGATCGGTGACAACTAGCGATACATCTATGAGGTCGGCCACGCCAGTCTCGCCAATGTTGAAGGGAATCACAGCAACACCTTCAGGCACGCTTGCATCCCCGGCTAGGGGGAGCACGATGGAACCGCGCGCAGTAGATACGCGCACGCTCTCACCATCGGCAACCCCGACACGTGTGATCTCTGAAGGATTAACACGAAGGGTCAGGGATGGAACGAGAGCAAGTAGGGCTGGTGTCGAGCTAACCGTGCGGCCGTTGTCGTAGAGCGTGCGCCCAGCCGAGAGTCGCAGCGCATAGTTGTCACGCCCAGGTGCCGGCTGCGATGCATCCTGCGCGCTCCAAGCATAGAGCTGCGCATCTGGGAGGGCTGAGCCACTTGAGTTATCCACGGGGAGAGCAGATTCTTCCTCCGCTGCAGCCTCATCCGAGACCTCCGCCTCGAGTACCGGCTCGACAACTTCAGGCTCAACAACCTCAAGCTCGCCGGGGCCCTCAGGCTTAATTGGCTCCCATGAAAAATCAATCACAGGGATTCTCTTGGGCTCTAAGACGAGTTCGTCTCGGTGCAGAGCGAGAGGGAGAACAACTCCATCGCGTGCACGCTTGAGGAGTTGCGCGTCTACCTCTGCGAATGCAGGGGCGACGCGAGCAATCTCATCTTGGATCTCCTCGACAGTCTCGAGGTCAAAATCAGTTCCGAGCCTGAGCGCTAGCTCCGACGCGATACGGAAATCGGGCATCGGATTACCAACTGCGGCAATCTTGCGCCCAACACGCGAGATGCGCCCCTCGAGATTTGTTGTGGTGCCAGCCTTCTCGCCCCAGACGGTAGCGGGGAGGAAAACATCTGCATCTGCAGCAGCCTCGGTGATCGTTGCATTGATACAGATAACAAAACCAGCGCCACCAACTCCAGCGCGCACTAAGCGTCGATCCGGGAAGTCATTGACTATGTCGGCACCCACGAGAATCAGCGCACCGATGCGCCCCTCAGATGCAGCGTTGAAGATGCCTGCAGTATCGAGTCCTGCCTCCCTAGGAGCGCTCCCCCATGCTGCATCAAAACGCTCTGCGCCAGCATTAAGTGTCACGCGACCTGGGAGAAAACCTGGAGCGAGGCCAAGGTCTATTGCGCCGCGAACATTCCCACGACGCAGTGCAATGAGGAAACGCGTATTTGGAATGTCTCGGATAATTGCAGCAGCGGCGACGGTTGGCTCCGCTGACGTTGCAACATCTGAACGCCCAAGGACAACAACGATGGGTCCGGTACGCCCCTCAATAAGTGGTGCTAGAGCGGCGCTGATCTCGCGTGCTGCGCTCGCCTGTTCGCCAGGAAGGTGACGAATCGATGCCGCTGCATACTTAGAGAGACCGTGATCTACAGCAGAGACATCAAGGATCGGAACACCTAGATCCACGCAAGCGCGACGAACGCGCAGGTATAGGACCGGCAACTCCTCTTTGAGATCAGGGCCGAGCAGGATAATTGCAGCGGCTTCATCTAGATCGGGGATCGTTGCACCAGGTAGACCGAGAACAACCTCTGCAGGTAGTCCGTCGCCGATCTGTGCGTCGACATTGTCTGTTCCAATTACTCCCTTGGCGAGACGCGCCCAAAGGTATGCATCCTCATTAGTGCCACGTGCTCCACCAACCATCGCGATACTTGCTGGGCCATGAAGGTCAAGCGAACGCTTGATGCCCTCGGCCGCTGCATCGAGCGCCTCAGGCCATGAGCACTCAACGAGCACTCCATCGCGTCGGATCATTGGGTTACGTGCGCGGCCCTCAGCATGAGTTGCCTCATAACCAAAACGCCCCTTGTCGCAGAGCCAACCGTGGTTAACCGGCTCAACATCAACACCGAGCAGACGAACCAACTCGTTTGATGATGACTCAAGCGAACCGCGACAACCTACTGAGCATGTCTGGCACGACGTCTCAACTGCTGAGAGGTCCCACGGACGCGCACGGAATCGATAAGGCTTAGCGGTCAGCGCACCGACAGGGCATACCTGAACGGTGTTACCGGAGAAATATGAAGTAAAGGGATCATCGGGGTAAGTGATGACCTGCATCTCCCCACCACGCTCACCAAAGTCGATGAGTGGATCGCCTGCAATGTCATCTGCAAATCGCGTGCATCGACTGCACTGGATGCAGCGCTCGCGGTCGAGCAGGACAAGCTCTGAGATCGGTATTGGCTTCTCGAAGTGTCGCTTCTCTTCTACGTAGCGCGACTCGCCTGGCCCGAATGCAAGAGTCTGATCTTGGAGTGGGCACTCGCCGCCGCGATCGCAGACCGGGCAGTCGAGTGGGTGATTGATGAGTAAGAACTCAAGCACTCCGTCTTGAGCTTTCTTCACGCTCTCAGATTGGGTGTTTACAACCATTCCGTCTGTAACAGTGGTTGTGCATGCAGGGGGCATCCCGCGCACACCCTCAACCTCAACAAGACACATGCGGCACATACCGACTGGCTTCATTCTCTCGTGCCAGCAGAAACGTGGAACAAACGTTCCGTTGTCCTGAGCGACACGTATGAGCAACTCGCCCTTAGGCGCCTGCACCTCGCGGCCGTCGATGGTTACGGTGACTATCTCGCGCTCGTCCTTCATTGTCCGGCACCTTTTTCTGAGGCACCTGAATCTGCGGCAGTTACATGTAACGCGCTGGCATTGTTTTGACACATAGCGATTACTTCTTCGCGAAAGAACTTATGAAGGCTCACTACCGGCGATACAGCAGATGGGCCGAGCGGACAGATAGTTGTCTGACTAAACGGGGCATTGAGTCCTGGGGAGATGTTGTCGCCAACATCAAGTAGCAGGTCTAGATCCTGCGGGCGGCCATAGCCGTGCGAGATTCTGTAGAGCACTTTCTCGATCCAACCGGTCCCCTCGCGACACGGAGTGCACTTGCCACAGGATTCGTGTGCGAAGAACTTTGCGAGTCGCCATGCAACAAGTGCCGGGTTAGTTGTCTCGTCATAAACCATTACTGCACCGGAGCCGAGCATGACGCCGAAGGTCTGCTGCACAAAGTCCATGTCGAGTGGTGCATCGAGGTGCTCATCTGATCCGGTGAGCCACTGCGATGACGCGCCGCCCGGTATGAAGAACTTCACCTTGCCGCCATTGCGTACTCCGCCACCAAGCTCAGGCGACTCGATGAGATCCCGGAAAGTAATCCCGAGTTCAACCTCGTAGTTACCGGGGCGATTTACATGGCCAGAGACAGAGAAGATGCGAGTGCCCGTTGATTTGTTGACACCCAACTTGGCGTACTCGGCACCACCCATACGCATAATGTGCGGAACGGTTGAGAGCGTCTCAACATTGTTAACGATCGTGGGCTTTGCATAGAGACCAGCAACTGCTGGGAACGGAGGACGAATTCGCGGCTGGCCGCGATCTCCCTCAAGGCTCGAGAGCAGCGCCGTCTCTTCTCCACAGATATAAGCGCCGGCACCTCTGTGGATCACGATGTCGAGATCAAATCCAGATCCAAGAATATTGGTCCCGAGAAAACCTGCGGCAATAGCGTCGCGTCGAGCTTCAACTAGACGCTCAAACCCAAGTGCAAACTCACCGCGCACATAGATGAATGCAAGATTGCATCCAATTGCATAACTCGATATTGCGATGCCCTCAATTAATTGGTGCGGGTCGCTCTCAATGAGCATGCGGTCTTTGAACGTTGACGGCTCGCCCTCATCGCCATTTACAACTAAGTAACGAGGGTAAGAGCCCTTTGGCAGGAACGACCACTTAGTGCCTGTTGGGAAACCAGCGCCACCGCGGCCTCGTAGGCCAGCGGCTGCAACTTGCTCGGCGCCGATCGCCTCGGGGTCCAACTTAAGTGCGGCACGCAATGCCTCGTAACCACCTGATTGAGTAAAGCCGTCAATCGTCCATGAATCCTCAGGGCGATCACGTAAGCGCTTCGTGATGATGCGTGTCTCTGTTGCGTTTGGAGCGCCAATCACAGATGTCATCCTTGGCCACCGCCAACAAGCCCGCCGCTTACGCCGCGTGGGGTTAGTTCGCCTGCCTTGTAGGCCTCAATTATCTCGGTTGCTGATCCGGGCGTCAGGCTCTCGTGATACTCGTAGTTAACCTGCATAGCTGGGGCGTTGCCGCAAGCTGCAAGGCACTCAACCTCTTCGATCGTTACGTCTTTGTCGCTCGCATAACGCTGCTCCAAGTGCTCAAGCACCTCGGGTCCACCCATGACTAAGCACGTGACATTTGTACAGACGGATACGACTAAACGCCCGACCTCATCGCGCTTAAACATTGTGTAGAAGGAGCAGGTGCCGAGAACCTCTGCTGGGGTGACCCCAACGATCCCTGCAATCTCACGCATTGCATCCTGAGTCAAGCGACCATCTTGATCCTGCGCAAGGTGCGCAAGAGGCAAGATTGCTGACTTGGTTTTTGGATAGCGCGCAAGGATCTCATGCGCGAGAAGAAGATTCTCAGGTGTAAACGCCATTAGCGATCTACCTCCCCCATGATCGGGTCGCAGGTAGAGATGATCGCTACTGCGTCGGCGACCATGCGCCCCTCCATCATTGGGCTAATCGCCTGCAAGTTGTAGAAAGACGGACCGCGGACATGCATGCGCACTGGCTTCCCTGTTCCGTCAGATACGAGATAGCAACCGATCTCTCCGCGCGGAGACTCGACGCTTGCATATGTCTCGCCCGGCGGAACGCGGAAGCCCTCTGTAAATAGTTTGAAGTGGTGAATCAATGCCTCCATCGACTCATCAATACGAGCACGCGGTGGCGGTGTAATTTTCTTGTCCTGAACGCGGTAGTCGCCGCCAGGCATTTTTGCAACGCATTGACGCACGATCTTCACTGACTCGAGTACCTCGAATAAGCGAATTCGGTAACGGTCGTAGCAGTCGCCATTGTCGGTATAGATCACATCGAAGTCGACCTGGTCATACGCAAGATACGGCTGCGTCTTGCGGAGGTCCCATGGGAATCCTGTAGAGCGAAGGATTGGGCCCGTTATCGAGAGCGCCATGCACTGCTCGGTAGTGATTACGCCAACGCCAACAGTGCGCGACTGCCAGATTGGATTCTCAGTAAGCAGTTTGTCGTAATCGGCGATCCCGGCCTCAACCTGTTCGCATACACCTAGGACTGCCTCTTGCCATCCGTCAGGAAGATCGGCAGCAAGGCCACCCGGGCGAATGAAGTTGTGGTTCATGCGCAGCCCAGTGATCATCTCAAGAACGCGCAACACCTCTTCTCGCTCACGCCATCCGTAGAGCATCATGTTGACAGCGCCCATGTCCATGCCGTTAGTGGCCTGGAACAAAAGGTGAGAGGAGATTCGATTCAACTCGACGAGCAGCATGCGCATCCAGATAGCTCGCTCTGGTACCTCTACATCAAGCAGTTGCTCAACAGCTGTCGCAAAGACAAGTTCGTTCGAGAGCGGCGAGACGTAATCCATACGAGTGACGTTCGTTGCGCCCTGAACATACGTGAGCTCTTCGCCGGTCTTCTCCATGCCCGTGTGCAGGTATCCAATAACGGGCTTGGCGCGCACCACAGTCTCACCGTCGAGCTCCATCATCATGCGAAGCACTCCGTGAGTGGAGGGGTGCTGCGGACCCATGTTGATGATCATCGTCTGGCCATCGCCCTCAAGCTCTGGCCATGGTCCTCCAGCTATAACAATCTCTTGAAGCGGCCGCAGTTCCTGCGATCCCTCTCCGGTTTGACGCGCTAGTCGATTTACTTCTGGTGCGCCTACTTCTGGGGCGAGAACTTCTTCGTCACCAGAGTCCGCGCTGCTCGAGTCGCCAGCGCTCTGCATTGTGAGTTCTTCTTCAGTGAGGCTCATCGCGGTCCCGGGTCTCCCTTGAATGTCACTGGGACGCGCGCAGGAGCATCGTCTTTGCGCAGCGGGTGCCCAATCCATTCGTCTGGCATCAGGATTCGCGTTAGATCAGGGTGCCCGTCGAACGTGATCCCGAACATGTCGTATACCTCGCGCTCTGGGAAAGACGTTCCAGAGAAAGAAGATGTAAGTGTTGGGACGCTCGGATCAGATTCTGGTACCTGCACAATGAGGCGGATACGTGTGTTTCGAGGGTGCGAAATCAGGTTGACTACAACCTCAAAACGCTCGCGCTTGATACCTGCAATCTGAGCACGCTCAGAATCTTGTAAGTGATCAACCGCTGTCACATCAAGGCACATCGTGAACTCTTCGCTCACGCGCAGATACTCAACAACATCGGCCAGTAATGCTTTATCGATATAAACGACACTCTGCCCATGGCTCTCAACAACTACTGCGCTTGGGAACTCAGCGACAAGAGCGTCAGTAGGTGATGCATAAGCAGAAGCAGCTTGGGTCATTGTCAACTCAGACCGTCAACGTCGAGGAGGTACGAGCAGAGTTAGCAATTGTTACTGGAGTTGACTCAGGCTCACCCGGAAGCGCATTAGCGATCTCTACTCCGGCGCCGCCGTTATTCGCAGCACGGCGCTTCATGATCTCACCAGTGCGCACCATCTCGTGGAGATTAAGAATTCCGTGCATCAAGGTCTCTGGCCCTGGAGGACACCCAGGAATGTAAACATCAACCGGAACGATCTGGTCTACGCCCTGCACAATCGCGTAGTTGTTGAACATGCCACCGCTACTCGCGCAGACACCCATTGAGATGACCCACTTTGGCTCAACCATTTGGTCGTAGACCTGGCGAAGAACCGGTGCCATCTTTTGACTAACTCGTCCAGCAACAATCATGAGATCTGCTTGACGCGGACTGGCGCGAAATACCTCCATGCCGTATCGACCTAGGTCATAGTGCGCGCCACCTGCTGCCATCATCTCGATTGCACAGCACGCAAGCCCGAAAGCTGCTGGCCACATCGAACGTCGGCGCGCCCACTGCACAACATCCTCGAGTTGCCCAGTCATGAAGTTATGGCCGACCTGCTCCATACCCATTACGCGGCCGACTCCTCAGTTTGAATACCGAGTGAATTGATTGCGTCGCTATTCGCAAAAATTGTTGGAGATCCATCGCTGCGCAGAATTGGTCGAACGATCTGATCCGAGATGCGCGCTATCGGGCCCCAATCAAGGGCGCCGGTGGAGAGTAGGTAAGCGAATGGAACGATTAGTACGCCAAGGAAAATCCCCATGACACCTAAACCGTAAGCGCCAAGTTCGCGCAGGATTGTCGCAAACGGATACAGAAAAATAATCTCGACGTCAAGAACAATGAAGGCCATCGCTACTAAATAGAACTTCACCGGAAAGCGCTCAACCGGCTCACTCTCCGAGACGATTCCGCACTCATAGGAAGCAGTCTTTGCCTTGGTCTTTCGACTCGGTGCGAGTAACTGCGAGGCGAAGAAGGATCCAGCGCCAAAACCAAAAGCGAGGAGCGCCATCGTGAGTATCGGTAGGTACTGACTCATGCTCTGGCTCCTCCCTCAGATTGAATGCTTATTGAATGCTTATTGAATTCTGGCAAGTGAATACTGGCAACGCAGCAATTCGCGACGCTACCCGTCCTTGACTGTTGAGAGGCTATTAGGCGCGGCACCAAATAGTGCGAAACCTGAGCGGCTAAAAACATCGTCCCCTAAGTCTGCTTACCGGGTCTGCTTTCCGGATCTACTTACCGGATCTACTTGGGGCGGGGCTAAGCGAGACCCGAGGGTTCTACGGCTCGGGTGTAAGCGCGACGATCTTCTCAACAAGCGCGTATGCAGCCTCAGCCGGACCAATCTCATCTGGGCGAAGAAGGTTGGCCATGATTCTCAGCACCCACTCCATGAGGGTTCGCGACTGCATCCCGACTCTGGTGAGCTCGCGCATCACGGCAGGGTTCCCGATGATCTTGACGAATAGGCGAGCTACCTTGAAGTAGAGGCCATATGTCTCGACCAAGAGCTCTGGGTATTGCTGTAGGGCAAGTCCGTCTCCGGAGGTCAAGGCTTGGTCAACTACGCCTGCAACCATGCGCCCTGTCTCGTAGGCATAGGCAATACCCTCGCCGTTGAAGGGATTTATGGAGCCAGAGGCGTCCCCAGCCACGATCCAGGTGGGGCCAACATTGGGGGTAACAGAGCCTCCGGTGGGGAGTTTTCCTCCAGTTACAGGCCCCTCGGCAGTTTCAGCAGAGAGCCCCCAGTATGAAGGTGCGACATCTACGAATGTCTCCATCAATTTGCTCGTATTTATGTCCTTCCAGCCCGAGAAGGTAGATAGCAGCCCGACCCCTACGTTTACCCGCCCGTCCCCTAGGGGAAAGATCCAGCCGTAGCCTGGGACATGGTCCCCAGAGCGATCAACGATATCTAAGTGGCTCTCGATCCAAGGATCGTCGTGTCGGGGGCTCCTGTAATAGCCGCGAACCGCCATTCCTAGCGGATATTTGCGGTCTCGAGTGGTCCCTAGAGCCCTTCCAAAGCGGGAGTTTGCCCCATCTGCCACCACTACATAGCGGGCTGAGACATTCTCAAGGGTCCCGGTGTCCTTATGTTTTACTGTGGCTCCGGTGACGATTCCGTTCTCGAGAGTGGGTTCAATGGCCTCGCAACCCTGCCAGAGCGTGGCCCCGGCCTTTACAGCTCGCTCGGCCACCATCTCATCTAGGTCCCTGCGGCGCACAACATACCCATAATCTGGGAAATCGGGGTGCTGGGGCCAGGCTAACTCCATTGTCACCCCGTGGGCTATGGATCTAAGCCCGTCATATCGGTGGAAATCGGAGAGAGGCTCAGCTAGCCCCATGTCGGTGAGTTGCTTCACTGACCTAGGGGTAAGCCCGTCCCCACAGGTTTTATCCCTCGGGAAACGCTTTCGCTCAACGACGAGCACTGAGTGTCCGTTTTGGGCAAGCCAATAGGCCGCAGATGCACCTGCCGGCCCAGCACCAATTACTAGGGCGTCGTATCGCTTCGACATCTCCACATCGTCGCGCAACTCCAACCGATTTACCGCAACGCGCGCATCAAGAGAGCCAGGTATTTCGTGTGGCAAGTTTCACGGTATCGGGTCTCCATAAATACTTCCCCCGAACCTGCGTTAGGAGGCTCGGCATAGGTAACCTGCTGACCGACACTCGCCTTGGAGGAAACACGCTCGATGCCCAACTTGTTGCCAGACTGGCACTTCCTACGACCAGCGGGACGCCTCATTTGGTCATCCCTTTTGCTGATCATTGGTACGGGGCTAATCCTTTGGCAGATGCGTAAGCCAAAACCAGTTCGCCCCACAACGTGGGCGCAAGCAATGGCAGGATCGCTCTACGTATTCGCAATTTTTGCACTTGCCTACGCGGTAGTTCCACACGAGATCATCACGATCTTTGATAGCTACTTCAAGTGGGGAACAGACAAGTTCTTGCTCCAGAGTGGCCAAGTAATTCTCGGCGTGAAGATTCCAATCTCGTTTACATACGCGGCACTCCGCGACATCGTCGTCGTTACTTTCTACATATTCCTGTTCGGTATAAACATCGCGATCATCTCCAAGTGGCAGAAGCGACCAACGCAGGCCGAGGCGGATGCACTCAAAGAGGCAACAGTCGAGTCCGGTACATCGCGTTTCGGTCGCCCGCTAAAGGCCAAGGCCTAAGCGATGGCACGTAACGATGCGAATCCGCCAATGCCAGATTTCTCAACCGATTACGTACTCCAAGAGGTCGACCCGAGTTACCTCTTGGCATCGGTTAAGCCAAAACAATTTCTTCACATCGACCAGTCTGAGTGCATCATGTGCGAGGGCTGCGTGGACATCTGTCCATGGAAGTGCATCCATATGGTCTCGGTAGATGCAATCACCGAGGCCATCGGTACCGAACTTCCAGGTGAGGACCCTCGCGACACCGTGGCGTTTATTGTCGACGAAGATATCTGCACACGCTGTGCACTCTGCGTCGATCGCTGCCCCACCGGAGTCATTGTTCTAGGAAAAATTACTGACCCCGGCACTGCAGGCGACCCCCACTCGCGCACACAGCGCCATGGGTACGCCTACGGAGTTCGGTTCTAACCCACTAAACAAGCACTTGTAATCCCCAAAACAAGCATCTCTAACCCACTAAACAAGGAGAGACCACCGTGGCCGATGGCAACGGTAACAGCACAAAATTAGCGGATCGGGCCAGCGAGCTCGGCGGAAAAGTCACGGACTCACAGGCTTGGAACTCAATATTCCGCCCGGGTTCGATTTTCCGCAAGGGCTACACGGATAGCCCTCGTAACCGTTCATATGTTGTCATGAACAGCCTGCTCTACCACCTTCACCCCGTGAAGGTTAAGAGGCATGCTGTAAAGGTCTCCTACACGCTCTGCCTTGGTGGCCTCTCGTTCTTCACGTTCATCCTGCTAACGGTTACCGGCATCTTCTTGATGTTCTTCTACCGACCAACAGATACACAGGCCTGGGCAAACATCCAGCAACTCGAGACAGCGGTCTACTTCGGATCACTAATTCGCAACATGCACCGCTGGGCTGCTCACCTAATGGTCATCAGCGTGTTCTTACATATGAGCCGCGTCTTTTATCACGGTGCATATAAAGCCCCTCGTGAGTTCAACTGGGTAATCGGTGTCATCCTGCTTGTGCTAACGCTCATGCTCTCCTTCACCGGATACCTACTTCCATGGGACCAGTTGGCACTATGGGCCGTGACCGTTGGTACCAACATGATGGGCTACTCGCCGGTCTTTGGTACTCAAATTCGATATGCGTTACTAGGTGCAAAGGAGATCAGCGGAGACACCCTTCTTCGTTGGTATGTGCTGCACGTGATTCTCTTGCCCTTTGTCGCCGTGATTTTCATGGCGATTCACTTCTGGCGCGTCCGCAAGGATGGCGGCATCTCCGGTCCGCTCTAGGCCGAGGAGTAGATAAATGGTTGAAGTACCAGAACACCTTCTAAAGCGCAGCGCCGAGAGGCGTGCACAGCTCTCCGGCACCTCAGGTGAAGCCGCGCCCGCGGCCAGCACTGAGACGACCCCTGAAACGCCTGCTGATGCAGCCCCCGCTGAGGCGCCTGCCGCTGCGCCCGCTGCAGTTGCCGGCGATGACAGTCAA
>CAEZZU010000012.1_pt1 | contig 11527 bp, 9 predicted proteins | sample 7266921 | NCBI WGS metagenome assembly CAEZZU01 (sample SAMEA6813969, study PRJEB35770) | uncultured Actinomycetes bacterium | biome: Freshwater; feature: Freshwater reservoir; material: water | place: Czech Republic | collected 2016-08-15 | depth 30m m
GGAGAATCAACTACTCATGCCTTCCCAAGATGCCTCTCAAAGCACGCCTAACACCGCCGTCGAGCCGATTACGCGCGACAGATCTAGCAATCGGAACCGTGCTCGACCGCTTCGCATCGCTTGGCTCATCTATCGCGGTAACCCACACTGCGGCGGCCAGGGCGTCTACTCCCGTTACGTGGCGCGCGAGATCGCAGCCATGGGGCACCACATTGAGGTCATCTCAGGTGAGCCCTACCCCGAGCTTGATGACCCTTCACAGCTAGTGAAGATGCCAGGGCTTGATCTTTATCGCGCCAGCAATCCATTTCGAGTGCCGTGGCCATGGGAGTTTCGCGATCGTGTAGACCTCGCAGAGTTCGCGATCATGTGTGGCGCCGGATTCCCCGAGCCTTGGGCATTTAGCATGAGAGCACGCAAGTACCTAGAGACCCGCCGCGGAGACTTCGATCTAATCCACGACAACCAGTGCTTCGGCACCGGGCTCCTCGGAATGATGAACGACGGATGGCCGGTTGTTGCGACCCTCCACCACCCCATCACTGTTGACCGCGACCTTGAGCTCGAGCACGCCTCTGGCAGGTGGCGACGATTCAACCTTCGCCGCTGGTATGCGTTCCTTGGAATGCAGATGAAGGTTGCACGCGAGATGCCTCGCCTTGTCACCGTCTCTGAGTCATCCAAGCGCGACATCATCGCTCAGATGGGAGTGAAGGAAGATCGTCTGCATATCGTGCCGGTAGGTGTCGATCAAGACTCCTTCAAGCCGATGCCTGAGGTAAAACGCGTTAAGGGTCGCATCATGACTACAGCTAGCGCAGATGTACCCATGAAGGGCCTAACGCCTTTACTTGAAGGCTTAGCGAAGCTCCGTACCGAGAACCCCGATGCCCACTTGGTAATCATTGGACGCACAAAAGAGAAGAGCGCAACCCCAGCATTGATTGAGCGCCTCGGCCTCTCTGGTGTCGTTGAGTTTGTCTCCGGCGTTGCCCAGGAGCGCATTGTTGAGTTGTACGCAGAGGCAGAGGTAGCGGTTGTACCCTCGCTCTACGAAGGCTTCTCGCTACCCGCTATTGAGGCAATGGCCTGTGGTGTTCCACTAGTCGCAACAACAGGTGGAGCGCTCCCTGAGGTTGTCGGCCCAGATGGCATTGCTGCTCTCACAGTTGAGCCGGGGAATGCAGATGCACTTGCGCAGGCGATCGGTCGCATGCTTGGCGATGCCGAGCTACGCGAGCGTCTCGGTGCTGCCGGGCGCGATCGTGTTCTCAATCGCTTTACGTGGAGACGAACTGCCGAGGGAATGCTTGAGCATTGGTATGCGCAACTCGAAGAGCAGGGCGTGACTCTCTAATGCTTACAGTTGACTTTGACCGCATAGGTCTACGCACCGGTGACCGCATCCTCGACATGGGTTGTGGTGGCGGGCGCCACGCGTTCGAGGCATGGCGTCGAGGAGCAACAGTTGTTGCACTCGATTACTCCGAGTCCGAGCTAAAAGACGTTCGTGGAATCATCGGCGGCATGATCGCCGCTGGCGAGATCCCCGGGAACCCGATGGAGGCAGCAGGGGGCGTATGCAACGGCGATGCGCTCAACTTGCCGTTCCCTGATAACTCGTTCGACATCGTTATTGCCTCTGAGGTACTCGAGCACCTGTGGGCCGATGACAGGGCAATTGCAGAGCTAACGCGTGTTCTCAAGCCAGGTGGACGCATGGCAGTAACCGTGCCGAACCGATTCCCTGAGCGCATCTGCTGGGCTCTAGACGACAAGTACCACGACACCCCAGGTGGGCATGTGCGCATTTACCGACGAGCTGACCTAGAGGCCAAACTCCGTCGCACTGGTCTTACCCTTGAGGGTCATGGGTTTGCCCACGCGCTGCACTCCCCTTACTGGTGGATTCGTTGTGCAGGTGGCGTACAGGAATCAGATCGCTTCTTTGCACGCAAATACCATGACATGCTCGTGTATCAGTTGATGAAACAACCCAAGTGGCTAAACAGCATCGACAACGCACTCAACCCTGTGCTCGGCAAGAGCGTCATTCTCTATTCGCGAAAAGCTGCTGCATGAATATTCTTCGCGACGTTCCGGGCATCATCACTGCCGAGCAATTGACAGAGACGGTTACTGCGATCGCTGCGATTCAACTCCCCGACGGCAACATCCCTTGGACCCCAGGTGAGCACACCGATCCATGGAACCTCGTTGAGGCCGCAATGGCGTTAGACCTTGGGGGCATGCACCACGAAGCCGCTAGTGCATACGAATGGCTGCGCTCGAAGCAACTCTCAGGTGGCGCATGGCACTCGTACTACGTAGGCAATGACGTTAAAGATGAGACCCTCGACACCAATGTCACTAGCTACATCGCGAATGGCGTTTGGCACCACTATCTATGCACTGGTGACACTGCATTCCTTGAGCGATTCTGGGTCTGCGTAGAGACAGCCATCGATTACGCACTCTCTTTTCAGAGTGAGTCCGGCGAGATTGCTTGGCGTGGTGACATCCCAGCCGATGGCGCTTTATTGACAGGCTCTTCGAGCATCCACGCCAGTCTCCGCAATGCAATTGCAATCGCCGAGCGCCTAGGCCGTGAGCGCCCAGACTGGGAACTCTCTCTCGGCTCCCTTGCAATTGCTATCGCACACCGCCCTGAGAGTTTCTTAGATAAATCAAGATGGGCAATGGACTGGTACTACCCGATCCTCGGTGGAGTGCTTCGCGGCGAGGCTGCGCATGCGCGCGTTGCTGCCCACTGGGACACGTTTGTTGCTGAGGGTCGCGGCGTGCGCTGCGTCTCGGATCAACCCTGGGTTACTGCTGCAGAGACATGCGAGTTCGTGATGGCCCTTGATGCAATCGGTGCAACAGATAAAGCCCTCGAGTTGTTCACGTGGGTTCAGTTTCTTCGTGCCGATGGTGGCGGATACTGGACCGGAATGAACTTCGAGAACTCAGACTGGAGCGGAGAGGGGCAACTCTTCCCTGTTGAGCAGCCCACTTGGAACTCTGCATCAATCGTGCTCGCTGCGCATGCACTCACAGGAACTGGCCCAACTGCTGGGTTGTTCCGTGGCGAGGGACTCCCATCGGGCCTAACTGCGAGCGAGTTAATCGAGGCTGGATCCGAGATCGAAGTCGAGCGCGAGTCTCACTAGGTAGCGGCGTTCGAATACCTGCTCAACTAATCCAGCGGACGCCTGTACCGAGGCGAACCGCGTAAGCATCCTCATCGGGAGCAGTCTCAGGGATTGTTAGCTCAAGCACACCCTCGCGAGTCGTGCGCTGCAATTCCTCTCCTGTCCCAAGCAGGCGAGCCTCTGTTACAGACTCTGCATCGATACCCTCAACTAGAAAGGTTGAGGTAGCAGGTCGATCAAGAATCAACGCGTAGAGCACTCCCTCACGCGTAGTAAAGCGCACCTGAGTTCGATCGCTGGTAACAGTTGAGGCGCGATCCCACGGACGAGTCGCGTAGATAGCCTCACCATTACGGCTCAGCCAATCACCGAGACCGCGAAGCGGGATCGCCTGCTCCTCTGGTATAGCGCCATGCTCATTTGGGCCGATACCAATTAAGAGATTTCCGTTCTTCGAGACGATGTCACAGAATGAACGAATGAGTTCGGTAGTGGTAACGATGTCCTCTGGTCTCTCATTTCGATTCGCCCCGAAGGAGTGCCCAACTCCGCGAGTTGATTCCCACTTCTTCTCTCGAATCTCTTCAAGTACTTCGTACTCAGGGGTTGTGAAGTCAAACCACTGCGCACCTGGGAAGGTAAGTCGCTTCTTGTCGGCAGGTAGAAATCTCCAGACTGCCTGAAGTAACCGCCCTGCAAGGCGAAGGAGGCCGTCTCTCATCGGAGAACGTTTCATGCTCGAGACGATCCACCTGTCATTGATCACGCCGTCAGATACCGAGTTGTAATACTGAGCGAATAGCGCCGCTAGATCGCCTCCCTTTGGCCAGCCGATGTCGTTCCAGAGCAGCGAAGGCTTGTATCGCTCAATTAGTTCGCTGACATGGCTTGTTACATAAGGGACGTACTCAGGCTCACTAGGCGCAGCAAGCACAGCATCAGCTCCTTGCTCCATCACTGCATTATTTACAGGCCAGTCGTAGCCACCTGAGTAGTAAAGCCCCATGCGCATACCGCGGGCCTTTACGGCTTCGCTCAAACCTCCAACCAAATCCCGATCGGCGTGATACTCGCCCTTGGTTGGGTGAGGAGTAATCGACGGCCAGAGCGCAAAGCCTTCATGGTGCTTTGTCGTCATCACGAGATAGCGCGCCCCGGCCGACTCGGCGACCGCTGCAATAGCGTCGAGGTCACAGTCTCTCGTACCTGCATTGAATGCCGTGATGAAGTCGTCATACTCAAAATCAGCACCGTATGTATCACGGTGATGTTGCCAAGTAGGGCTCCCTTTAATCTGCATCGTGTTGCGGTACCACTCTGCATACGGGTTGTGACTAAGCATGCGTTTGGGGCCTTGAGTAATCAACATCTCTTGGATATCGGGTACCTGCTCTGCCCAACCGGGCACCGAGTAGAGCCCCCAGTGAATGAAGACTCCGAGCTTCGCGTCGTCGTACCAACTCGGAAGCTCGTGACTAGATACTGAATCCCAAGTTGGTTCAAACGTCACGACTCTCTCCTCTTTCAATGCAGCGCAATGGTTTGTGACGCTTAGCTGGGCTTCCTCAACGTTCGCAGACTCCCTGTTGTAGATAGGGGAACGTATCCATCTTTTACTGCACGCTGCCAGACCAAGAATGGCGCCTGCCCGCCATCGGCTGGATCTTCGAAACAGTCGTGTATCGCTAACACTCCTCCTGGAAGAAGGTGCTTCGCCCATATTTCATAGTCAGCCATCGCAACCTCTTCAGCGTGGCCACCATCAATAAAGAGAAACCCAACTGGCGTTTGCCATGCAGCACCCACCGTCGGGGAGTCTCCGATAACAGCGATAACGCTCGCCTCTAAACCTGCAGACTCAATTGTTCGACGAAAGTATGGAAGCGTGTCCATACGCCCTGTTAGAGGATCAACTACATCGGCATCGTGGTGCTCCCACCCTGCCTGATTCTCCTCAGAGCCTCGGTGGTGATCAATTGTGAAGAGGACAGTCGAGGAATCGCGCGCAGCGGCACCGAGATACACGCCAGACTTCCCGCAGTAGGAACCGATCTCAAGCAGCGGGCCTACAAGGCCGCCGAGTAAACCTGCCTCGTGGAGCGCAAGCCCCTCGTCATCGGGCATGAACCCCTTGACACGTTTTGCAACTGCTAGCTCAGACGCAGTGAGCATTAGATGACCGGAGTTTCTCGGTAAAGGCCAAACTCGTCAGCAAACGTATTCATGATCTCTCCCACAGTCGCATATACCCGCACAGCCTCAATAATCGCTGGCATCGTGTTTATCCCTGGCTCGGAAGCAACGCGCTTAATCTCTGCTAACGAACGCGCAACCGCATCGCCGTCTCTAAGTCGCTTTACCTCGGCTAGGCGAGCGAGTTGCTTCTCCTCGAACTGAGGTCCAATCTGAAGCGTCTCGGGCGCAGCTTCATCATTGCCCTCGAGAAAATCATTTACTCCGACCACAATATGGCGGCCGTCGTTGAGTTTTCGCTCAAGGTCATAAGAGGCCTGCGCGATCTCCCCCATGAAGTAACCGCTATCGATACCAGCGAATACACCCTCGAGTATTGAGCCGCCACCGAGCTCGTCGAGGTAGGCGAATACCTCCTCGGCTAGGCGCTCCGTCTCATCCGTTAAGGCCTCTACATACCAAGAGCCGCCAAGTGGGTCTGCGACATTCGCTACGCGAGTCTCATGCGCTATTACCTGTTGGGTACGAAGTGCAAGGCGCGATGACTTCTCTGATGGAAGAGCCAATGCTTCGTCGAATGAGTTTGTGTGCAGACTCTGCGTACCACCAAGCACGCCAGCGAGCGCCTCAATGGCAGTGCGCACCAAGTTGATCTCTGGTTGCTGTGCAGTTAATGAGACTCCTGCTGTCTGCGTATGGAATCGAAGTTGCATCGCTCGCTCGGTCTTAGCGCCATAGCGATCGCGCATCCAGTGAGCCCAGATTCGCCTAGCCGCTCTGAACTTTGCAATCTCCTCGAAGAAATCAACGTGAGCATTGAAGAAGAACGAGAGGCGAGGTGCGAACTCATCGACACTTAATCCGCGAGCTATTGCTGCTTCAACATAAGCAAATCCGTTTGCGAGAGTAAACGCCAACTCCTGCACAGCCGTAGAGCCTGCCTCGCGAATGTGGTAACCAGAGATTGATATTGGGTGCCAACGCGGCATCTCATTCGAGCAGAACTCCACGACATCGGTTACAAGGCGCATGCTTGGGCGCGGCGGAAAGAAGTACTCCTTCTGAGCCTGATACTCCTTGAACATGTCGTTCTGAAGCGTGCCTCCGAGGAGCGAGCGCGGTGTCCCGTTCTTCTCCGCAGCCACTACGTACATGGCAAAAAGTATCGGGGCAGGCGAGTTGATGGTCATCGATGTTGTTACCTTGGAGAGGTCTATATCGCGATATAGATCCTCGACGTCGGCGAGCGTGTCTACTGCAACTCCGCACTTCCCTACCTCGCCGAGGCAGAGCGGATCATCGGAGTCGCGCCCCATAAGCGTCGGCAGATCGTATGCAGTTGAGAGGCCCGATCCGCCAGCTGCTAACAACTCCTTAAAGCGAATGTTGGTGTCCGGTGCTGTTCCAAAACCTGCGAAGAGTCGCATCGTCCAGAGCTTGGATCTGTACATAGAGCCATGGGGCCCACGGGTATAAGGGAACTCTCCCGGGCGCTCTGCACCCTCTGGGCCGTAGATGGGATCAACCTCGAGGCCTGAGTATGTAGTGAAGTCTGCCTTGCGCTCTTCCATCCTCTTTTACCTCCTTCTCCCTACGAATTGGCTCAACTTGATGAGCCGAGATAGTTGCACGCCGCCGAAACTCTTGCCCATGCTTTATTAGGCCAGCCCGAGCAGTTCTGAGATGCCATGGCGATGCCCCGCTGTGTATCCACCGTCTACAGGGAGAGCAACTCCTGTAACGAAGGAAGCATCATCAGAGCAGAGGAAGAGCGCAACCGATGCGATCTCCTCGGCACGACCAAGGCGACCTAGTTGATGTGCAGCGGCGATCTCCGCCATCACTGCCTCCATTCCGGGCATCCCAAATACTCCAGAGAGCAAAGGTGTATCAATGAAGCCAGGGCAGATCGCGTTGACGCGAATGCCGCGCCGGCCGTAATCGATGGAGAGATTCTTGGTGAGTATGACTACCCCACCCTTAGACGCGTTGTAGGCGCTTCCACCCTCGGTCCCGATAAGCCCCTCAACACTTGCGAGATTCACAATCGATCCGCGTTGTGCTCCATCTACCCCAAAGCGTGGCTCCTGCTCAAGCATCGCGGTGGCCGCGTACTTATCTACTAGGAACGTTCCCTTCAGATTGATGTTGATGACTCGATCCCACTCAGCGGTCTCAAGCATGTTGACCGGCCCGCCGCTTGCAATGCCAGCAGCGTGCACAACACAATCGACCCGACCATGGGCCTCGACTACGGCGGCGAATCCAGCCTTGACTGCATCCTCGTCGGTCACATCGATCTGCCTGTAGACGACCCCGGGTGGAAGTGTCTCGCCAGGAGCGGATGCGATGTCCCAAGACTCGACCGTGGCGCCCTCGGCTATGAACCGCTCAACCGTGGCTCGCCCAATACCTGAGGCCCCGCCTGTGACTACCGCTATACGAGCATCTAATCGCCCCATTTAAGAACCCCCATCACGAATTACCTCAAAAAGCGCCTCTTGGCGATATCTACTGCCCCCACCTTACGGGGAACTCCCGTGGGAGAGTAGATTCTCGCCTCATGGATCATCAGCCCGAAGCACCCGACCGCAACCTCGCAATGGACCTCGCTCGCGCCACCGAGGCAGCAGCCCTCGCTGCTGGCCGATGGCTAGGCCTAGGAGACAAGAACGGAGCCGATGGCGCAGCGGTTGACGCTATGCGCCTTGTGCTCAACACGGTACCCATGGAGGGCGTAGTCGTCATCGGTGAGGGCGAGAAGGACGAAGCCCCGATGCTCTACAACGGTGAGGAGATCGGTTCTGGTGGGCCAGCATGCGATATCGCTGTCGACCCGATTGACGGAACAACCCTCACAGCTCTCGGCCGAAACAACGCCATCTCTGTCATTGCACTCTCAGAGCGCGGAACCATGTTCGACCCAGGGCCCTGTGTATACATGGACAAGATCGCTGTAGGCCCAGAGGCACGCCACGTCATCAACCTCGACGCCTCAATCGCTGACAACCTTAAGGCCGTGGCTAAGGCCAAGGGCGAGAGTGTGCGCGATGTGACCGCAGTGGTTCTTGACCGCGAACGCCATGCCGACATCATCAAGCAATGCCGTGAGGCGGGTGCGCGCGTTCGCATCATCCAAGACGGCGACGTAGCGGGTGCGATCTCTGCGGCATGGCCTGAGTCTGGTACCGACATCCTCTTTGGAATCGGCGGAACCCCCGAGGGGGTAATCGCAGCATGCGCGGTGAAATGCCTCGGCGGCGAGATTCTCGGTCGTCTATGGCCACGAAATGAAGCAGAGCGCAGAGCCGCTCTAGACGCCGGATATGACCTCAGCCAGGTGCTTACCGCCGATGACCTCGTATCAGGCGATGATGTGTTCTTCGCTGCCTCAGGGGTCTCTGACGGCGATCTGGTGAGGGGTGTGCGCTACTTCGGAGACCACGGAACCAGTGAGACTTTGGTGATGCGCTCTCGAAGTGGGACCATTCGCAAGATCCGCTCGCAGCACCGCTGGACCAAGCTCGCCAAGATCTCAGCTATAGATTTCTAGAACAGACCTTTTTAGAACAGCGATTTCTAGAAAAGCCGTCCCTAGAACAGCTCCTTCTAGGCGATCAACTTCTTAGGGATTTAAGCGCTTGCTCCGGCTGCGTCTAGGCGCACCGATGCACGCTGGAGAGCTTGCTTAGCCTCAACGTTCTCAGGGTCGCTACGAAGTGCCGCCTCAGCGGCCTCCATTGCGGTACGTGCGCGCACAACATCGATATCAGTGCCCAATTCGGCAACATCCGAGAGGATCTTTACGCCCTCGCCTGATACCTCGACGAAGCCACCGTGAACCGCTACCACTGTCTCGAAGCGTGGCCCACCGTCAGCTTCTTGCATGATCCGAAGTTTGGATATTTCAAGCGCCCCGAGATACGGAACATGCCCAGGTAGAAACGCAATGTCTCCACCCGTGGTGCGGGCAACGACCATTACAGCATCGCCCTCGAAGAGAATGCGCTCCGGAGAGACGAGCTCAACGAGAAATGCCATTAGGCGTTCTTCTCTAGATCGCGCTGCTTGGCGAGGACACTCTCTACGTTTCCTACGTTGAAGAACGCCTGCTCGGGGACATCGTCCAAGTCGCCGTTTGCGAGCATCTCGAAGGACTCGATGGTCTCGTCAATCGGCACGAAGATACCGGGGAGTCCGGTGAATACCTCTCCAACGAAGAATGGCTGAGACAAGAAGCGCTGAATCTTGCGCGCACGGTTAACCGTGATCTTGTCCTCCTCTGAGAGCTCATCGAGACCAAGAATCGCGATGATGTCTTGAAGCTCTTTGTAGCGCTGAAGGATTTCTTGAACGCGACGTGCAACGTTGTAGTGGCGTGCACCAACAATCTCAGGCGTGAGGATGTTGGAGGTAGACGCAAGCGGGTCAACGGCCGGGTAGATACCGAGCGCTGCGATCTGGCGGGATAGCTCAGTCGTGGCGTCAAGGTGGGTGAAGGTCGTGAACGGAGCAGGGTCGGTGTAGTCGTCAGCAGGCACATAAACGGCCTGAAGCGATGTAATCGAGTGACCCTTGGTTGACGTGATGCGCTCCTGTAGTTCACCCATCTCGTCAGCGAGTGTTGGCTGGTAACCCACAGCAGATGGCATACGACCGAGAAGGGTTGATACCTCAGAGCCGGCCTGCACAAAGCGGAAGATGTTGTCCACGAAGAGAAGAACATCTTGGTTCTTTACGTCGCGGAAGTACTCAGCGATTGTTAGCGCACTAAGGGCAACACGAAGGCGCACCCCTGGCGGCTCATCCATCTGGCCGTATACGAGTGCAGCCTTCTCGATAACTCCGGACTCCTGCATCTCGATCCAGAGGTCGGTACCTTCACGTGTGCGCTCGCCTACACCGGCGAACACCGAGACTCCACCGTGCTGTGTTGCAACACGGTTGATCATCTCTTGAATTAGAACGGTCTTGCCAACACCGGCTCCACCGAATAGTCCGATCTTTCCACCCTGTACATATGGCTCAAGAAGGTCAATGACCTTGATGCCGGTCTCGAACATGAGAGCGCGTGGCTCTAGCTGGTCGAATGCGGGTGGCGGGCGGTGAATCTCCCAGCGGTCATCGATGTTCGTGAGCTCCTCGGCAGTGATGTCGAGAGGCTCTCCGAGAACATTGAATACGTGACCGAGCACGCCGTCACCAACGGGCATTGAGATGCCATGGCCGGTGTTGCGCACGAGAGTGCCTCGCTTGAGACCATCGGTGGGCTTCATGCAGATAACGCGCACTCGCCCTGCACCGACCTGCTGAGCAACCTCTGCGGGGACAGTAATTGTCTCTCCCTCGAGGACAATATCCATCTCGAGAAGTGAGTTGATCTCAGGCAGCGAACCCGTTGGGAACTCGACGTCCACCACGGGCCCGGCGATAGCGATTACTCGCCCATCCTTGAGAACCTTGTTTGAATCTGCGGTCATTGTCATCTTGTTTGATGCTCCTTCTTATGGCCTGGGCCTAGTTGTCGGGCCCTCAGCCCTGATGCTCGAGGTAGTCACGTTCAAACGCTATTGCGCGTGCTGCAGAGTCTTCGTCTGCATCGGCGTCGCTAGAGGAGAGTGCCTCTGCCCCACCGACGATCTCCATAATCTCAGTCGTGATCGCGTCCTGACGAGCGCGGTTCATAACTCGAGACAGCTCTTTAATTAATTCTTCAGCATTATCTGTCGCTGCCTTCATTGCTCGCTGGCGTGCAGCATGCTCAGATGCACCAGCATTTAGAAGCGCTGCAAAGATGCGCGCCTCTATGTACTTAGGGAGAATCCCTGCGAGAAGCGCCTCTGGGGAGCTCTCAAATTCGTAGGAAGCGGTAGCCGCGTTCGAAGAATCGTCTCCGGGCTTTCCATCGCCGCCGCTGACCACTTCACGCTCTAGGGGGAGAAGAGGCCTACGTACAACCTCTTGCTTACCAGCGGAGATAAATCGTGTGTAGATGAGCTCGACCTTGTCGTACTCCTCGTTGATGAATCGCTCGCTAACGAGTTGCCCGATTGCGCGTGCATCCTCGTAGGAAGGCTGATCCGAGAATCCAGTAAACGCGTTATCAATGCGGAAATCTCGGTAGCGGAAGTAGCCCTCGGCCTTACGCCCAACAAGGATGAGCGCATACTCGGCGCCCA
>CAEZZU010000013.1_pt1 | contig 11288 bp, 9 predicted proteins | sample 7266921 | NCBI WGS metagenome assembly CAEZZU01 (sample SAMEA6813969, study PRJEB35770) | uncultured Actinomycetes bacterium | biome: Freshwater; feature: Freshwater reservoir; material: water | place: Czech Republic | collected 2016-08-15 | depth 30m m
CGTTCCATGACTAGAAGAGTACCTCCCAATCCCCACTCTGCGCCCGAGGGGCCTAGGTATCCGATCTTCTGGTCCGATCTCTGGGGTCGTCTCCAGAAACCTGCCTCATCGCTAATCCGCCTCGCTTGGGCGCCCTCGACCCCGCTTTACATCTCCACGCCTGCGCTTATCGTCGACCCTTGCACGCTTGGCTCCGACCCCGGGCTTCGTCGCACGCCTCGGGGCATCCTGACGCAGGGCCTCAGCGAGGCGCTCCCCCATCCTCGTTAGAGCGATCTCTCTATTTCGAGCCTGTGAGCGGGTATCCCCGGCACTTACCCTCACAACCGCCCCAAGCTTCTCAATAAGCCTCGCACGCTGCCTTGGGCCTAGGGAGAGGGAGGATTCAACGTCAAATGAGAGCTCAACTCGGGACCGGGTCACGTTTGCATGCTGACCTCCGGGCCCTCCAGAGGTCGTTACCCTCCAAATCAGGTCCCCGGGAACGATCACGAGTGTTGAGCTGACCCTAAGTCGACCGTCGTCACCGCTCATGGAGAGACCGTAACGCCCGCGACGCCCTCATTGTGGAACCTCTGGCTCGCCGAAGGAAGCCTCCTTAAAAGTTCCCCATCGCATTCTCTAGAGAAGATTCCGACCGTCTCCTGCTTTGCCAGCGTGACGCGCTTAGTCTGTGGTTTGACAATGACGCCGTTACTGCTTACGGTCACACCTCAGCGGGGCATCCTCGGATACCAAGCAAGGGTATTTAATCTCAAGTACGTAATTAGTTCGTTCTCGTTAAAGCACTAAATAAATAGCAATACGAAACCATTTACGACCAAACTTCAATTCATCGGGGCTCAGCCCATCGACTACTTCACGGGGGGAAACGTGCGGAAAGTCCAGCACAACAACAGGAAACGCGGCATTAAAATTGCTGCTTCATTGGCAATCGTCGCGATGTTTGCAACAGCATGCGGCGGCGGCGGCGAAGAGGGCGGCGATCAAGGCGGCGGCGGTACTCCCGTAACCGGTGGAGTCATCACCTACGGCGTCGAGGGCAAGACCACACAGTTCTGCCCGCCTAAGACCCAGGCTGCTATCTCAGGAATCATGATCATGCAGTCGATGTATGACACGCTCGCTGAGCCCACAAACGATGGACGCGCTGTTCCTTACCTCGCGAAAACCATCACACCCAACGCCGACTCCACTGTCTGGACAATCGGACTACGCGAAGGGGTCACTTTCCACGATGGAACCCCTGTTGATGCTGCGGCGGTTGCCCAGAACATCAACGCATGGACGAAGGGCCTGCTTCTACAGTTCGTATTCGACAACATCGCTACGGTGACTGTTACAGATCCTCTGACGGTTACGGTCGCTATGAAGACGCCGTGGGTTGCATTCCCTTGGTACCTCTGGACCACAGGGCGTACGGGAATCGCTGCACCAGCGCAGCTTGATTCTCCAGACTGCGACACGAAACTCATCGGATCCGGGCCATTTAAGCTCAAGAGCTTTGACCCAGCATCAGGTGACGTAGCGGTAGTCAAGAACGCCAGCTACTGGCGCAAGGGTTACCCACTACTTGATGGAATCAACTGGAAAGTTCAGGGCGACTCCATTCAGCGCATGAACGGACTCGAGGGAGGACAGTTTGATGTCATCCACACATCTGGCGGAAAAGACCGCAAGATTGTTGATGGCTTCGGCGCCAACATCACCGCTGAGCCCGCTGGCCGACGTGAAATCAGCCAGGTACTTATCAACTTGACCCGACCTCCATTCAATGACCCCAATGCCCGCCTTGCACTTGCGCTCTCACAGGATCGTGATGCGCTAGCGGCTATTGGTGCAGGACCAGGAACCACCAAGGCATACCAAGTAGTTGACTCAAAGGTCCTCGGCCACATCAAAGACCCGGCCGGATACCCGAAGGGCCAGGACCTCGCAAAGGCCAAGAAGCTTGTTGCCGAGTACAAGGCAGCGCACGGCGGCAAGTTCGAACTGAACCTGCAATCAACCTTCGACCCGACCACCCAGGCACTAGCAGCGGAGATCAAGCGTGAAGCCGCAATTGTCGGGATCACGGTCAATCTCCCTACCCCAGTTGACCAAGCACAGATCATCAACCAGGCCCTCGGTGGCGCTGTAGATGCATTCGCATGGCGCAACTACCCCGGTGCTGACCCAGACACTCTATTCGTTTGGTTCCACTCTGGATCACCGGTCAACTTCGGAAAGATTAACGACCCAATTATCGACAAGGCGCTTGAAGATGGGCGATCAGAACTCGACCCTGCAAAGCGTAAGGTCGCCTACGAGACCTTCGTAAGCCAGATGTCCTCTCAGATCACAACACTCTGGGGTTGGTACACAGATTGGTTCATTGGCTCCAATGACAAGGTCACTGGAATCCTCGGACCGAACCTTCCGGACGCAACTGGCAAGCCAGGCAAAGACAAGCCAGCAGAAGTCTTCGCTGGATACCACCAGCTCCTTGGCATCTCGAAGACCAAGTAACTAAGTAGCAATCGAAATACAAATGACGAAAACCACCTATAGGACGAGCCGGAAGCGAACGGAGGAGACTGCGTGCCGCGCACTTTCACTCTAAAATTCCTCCGGCTCGTTCTGGTGGTCCTCGTCGTAACATTCATTACTTTTGGGCTGACCAAACTCCAGCCTGGCGACCCAGTATCGAAGATCATCCCCTTTGGGACAGCCCAGCAAAAAGCCGAACTGCGCACAGACTTAGGGCTAGATAAGCCCTTTATCGCGCAGTATGGGAAATGGTTAGGCAACTTTGTCCAGGGCGATTTTGGAAAGTATTACGACTCCAAACAGTCCGTGAACACAGTCATCAAAACCTCCCTACCTGTCTCCCTTGAGCTCATGCTCTACGCGCAGTTCTTTGCGCTGCTAATTGCAATCCCTCTCGGGGTTACCACTGCATATCGCGCTGGAAGTAAGTATGACCGTGGAGCTAACGCGACAATGTTCGCGCTCCTTGCTCTACCTAACTTCGTCGTCGCTCTTCTTCTTGCCATCTATGTAGGCGCCAAGTGGCAGTTACTCCCGACGCAGTCGAACGTGATTCCGTTTCCGCTTAATCCGCTCGATAACTGGACCTACATGCTCATGCCCGTTGTGGCGTTGACTCTTGGACAGATCGCCGTCTACATGCGTTTGCTGCGATCGGACATGATCGCGACCCTTCAAGAGGACTTCATCACCACTGCAAAAGCGAAGGGCATCCCCACACGCCGCATTCTTTGGCGCCATGCGCTCCGCCCGTCAAGCCTTACGCTCCTAACCGTCGCTGGCCTCAACGTTGGTGCGCTTATTGGTGGGGCAATCGTTGTGGAGAACGTTTTTGGGGTCCCTGGCCTTGGCAAGCGAATTACTGAAGCGATTCTGGCGAAGCAGTACCCGGCGCTGCAGTCATACGTGGCGATCATCGCGATTCTCTACGTAACCGTAAACTTCGCCATCGACATCCTCTACTCGGTTCTAGACCCACGAATTCGAAATGCGAGATCCGTTGCCTGATCACGGCGAAGAACTAATCCACTTGATGCATGACAGTGAGGCTCGGAGTGACGTCCCTGCAGACTCGGTCACTCAGCAGTTTGCAGCGGTCTCTGCCGGCACCGTTAAGGCGAAGCGCAAAGGCCTTCCCCTTGGGGCATGGATTGCAATCGGATGGATGGCGATTCTTATCTTGGCTGCAATTCTTGCTCCGGTGTTACCGATACCAGATCCAATCAACGACGCCAACCCACTCAAGGCAGCACAGGGACCGACACTCGACCATATCTTTGGCCTTGATGGGAACGGACGTGATGTCTTTTCTCGCATCATCTGGGGTGCTCGTAATAGTCTATTTATTGCCTTCGCCGCCGTTATCACCGGCTTCTTAATCGGCGGAGCCTTAGGGCTCATCTCGGGGTATTTCAAGGGACGCATCGGCGGAGTGCTCGGTGCATTAACCGACATCCTCTTGGCTTTCCCACAATTGGTACTAGCTCTTGCAGTGGTCTCCTTCTTGGGGCGAACAGTATTTAACGTCACAATGGCGCTCGCAATCGTCTCGATTCCGATCCTTGCCCGAATTACACGCGCCTCTGCGCTCTCATGGTCTGAGCGTGATTTTGTCACCGCTGCAAGAGCACAAGGTGCAGGGCATATACGAACAATGCTGCGCGAGATTCTCCCTAATGTTCTCCCCGCAATGCTCTCAATCGCCCTTCTTGGTATCGCTGTTGCAATTGTCGCAGAGGCAAGCCTCTCGTTGGTTGGTGCAGGCGTGAAACCAGACGTAACAACCTGGGGCAATGTCATCTTCTCTGGTCAGGCGTACATAAGAGATGCCCCATCAATGGTCCTCTTTCCATCGATGGTTATCTTCTTCACCGTCTACGCACTTAATTACTTAGGTGATGTACTTAGGGCCACCTTTGACGTTAGAGAGAGTGCACTGTGAGCGCTGCGAGTATTAAGGAATCATCTGCTACAACCCCAGCGAGCGAAGCTCCGTTGTTGGTAGTAAACGACTTGAAGACCTATTTCAAGACTGACAGAGGCTTAGTGCGCGCTGTTGACGGAGTTTCTTTCACGCTCGAACGCGGTCGCACTCTCGGAGTTGTTGGCGAGTCTGGTTCTGGCAAGACAGTTTTGTCCCGCTCCATCATGGGCCTCTTGCCTAAGCGAGATGTCGAGCGAAGCGGATCGGTCAAGTTTGAGGGTGTCGAGCTTGTCGGCGCTGATACCTCGCTCATGGTTGAGTACTGGGGCGATCAAATGGCGATGGTCTTCCAAGACCCGATGACCTCGCTCAACCCTGTAATGAGAGTCGGAAAGCAGATCACTGAAGGTCTGCGACAGCACTTGGACATCTCGAAGGACCACGCAAACCAGACCGCTCTCGCACTCCTCTCCTCTGTGGGAATTCCCGAGCCTGAGCGACGTCTGCGGCAGTATCCCCACGAGATGTCTGGCGGAATGCGCCAACGCGTAATGATCGCTATCGCAATTGCTTGCGGGCCAAAGCTTCTCTTCGCGGATGAGCCAACAACTGCCCTTGACGTGACGGTACAGGCCCAGATCTTGGACCTCCTCCAGACTCAGCAACGCGATCGATACATGGCCATGATTCTCGTAACACACGACCTCGGTGTTGTGGCCGGACGCACCGACGAGATTGCAGTTATGTATGCAGGCAAGGTCGTCGAGAAGGCGCCCACAAAGGTTCTCTTCTCTAATCTGCGCCATCCCTACACCGAGGCTCTCTTGTCTTCGATCCCTAAGATCAGCGACCCGAGCCACACCCGCTTGAAGACCATCGGCGGGCGACCACCGAACCTCATCAATCCTCCTTCTGGCTGCAAGTTCAGTCCGCGTTGTGCATACGCCACAGATAAGTGCCGCACCGAAGAGCCTCCCCTCTCCGCTCCAGACTCCGACGGCCACCAATTCAGCTGCTGGTTCCCCGTGGAGTTAAGCGCCAAACAAACAGCAGGGGTGCGCTGACATGGCTGGTACCGGCAAAGCACATCTCTCACAGGGTGAGACAGTCCTGCGCATTGAAGACTTATTCGTTGAGTTCCCTGTAGGGCGCTCAGGGCTCAAAGTAAGTGCCGTTGCAGGCATCAGTATCGATGTTCGCGAGGGTGAGACCCTTGGGCTCGTTGGAGAATCCGGCTGCGGAAAATCGACACTCGGCAAAGCGATCATGCAGATCGTCACTGCCAACTCAGGTCAGGTGCTCTTTGGGGATATAGAGCTCACCACTTTGAAGGGCGAGGAACTGCGCCAGACGCGTCCTCGACTTCAGATGATTTTCCAAGACCCCATCTCATCGCTCAATCCACGCAGACGAGTCGGCAAGATCGTTCGAGAAGGACTCGACATCTGGAAGATCGGCGACGAGGCAAGCCGCCAGGCCAAGGTTCTTGAGGTATTAGAGGTTGTCGGCATCGATGCAGAGGCAGCGATTGGTCGCAGGCCGCATGAGTTCTCTGGCGGTCAGTGCCAGCGAATCTCTATTGCTCGCGCTGTTGCTACCGAGCCACGCGTGATCATCTGCGATGAGCCTGTCTCCGCACTCGACGTCTCGGTACAGGCGCAGATACTCAACCTCCTTGAGGACATGAAGGCTCGCTACGGATTAACTCTCGTATTCATCGCTCACGATCTCGCTGTGGTTAAGAACATCAGCGACCGCGTTGCAGTTATGTACCTCGGAAAACTCTGCGAGATCGCTACACCCGATGACCTCTACGCATCGCCTGCTCACCCCTATTCCGCTGCGCTTCTAAGCGCAATACCGGTTGCGGACCCTGAGGTAAACCCGACACTTCGCGGCGGCGTCGGAGGAGAGATCCCCTCCCCTCTTGCCCCTCCATCTGGATGCAGATTCCGCACCCGTTGCCCGCTTGCAACGGAGAAGTGTGCGCAAGAGGAGCCTCAGGTCCAAGAGGTGCGACCGAACCACTTCGTGGCGTGCCACTTCCCTCTCGCCGAGGGGCAAGATCTACCTGCCCTCGAAGCGAATATCGCTTAAGTCGCGTTATTTAGCTTTACGCGCAGAGCGAGCCATCGCAGCGTCAAGCATCGGTCTGAGAAGTCCGGCGATGCGTACCAATACAGCGGATTGAAGATCAGTAGTAATTGCTACTTGTTGTTTCTCAATTCCCTTGACGATAGAGGTTGCAACATCGTCTGCTGTTCGTAACTTCATGCCCGCTGAGATCGCTGCCGTCTCTCGAGGCTTCAGAAGGTTCTCAGTCTCAAACCCTGGAGTATCCGTATCGGGTGGATACGCGCATAGAACCTTCACGCCATGGCTGCGCATCTCAGCACGCAGTGACTCAAGTAATCCGCGCACTGCGAACTTTGAGGCACCGTAAGCGGAGTAACCAAATACTCCAATCAATCCAGCCACTGACGAGACCCCGACGACCGTTCCCGATCCCCTCTCGACCATTGAAGGAAGTACTGCTTTTATCGCATTCAAGGTTCCGAAGTAGTCAAGCTCCATTTGATCTCGAAATACCTGATCACCTAATTGAAGGAAGTAGCCAGGGTGCGCTGCACCGGCGCAGGTAATTAGGAGGTCACATGGGCCAGAAACGCCCACGAGTAGATCAACTGCTCCTTTAAGAGCAGCTACATCCGTTACATCTGCAGAGGCGGTTCGCACTCCGTCAATCTGAGCCACAAGCTGAGCGAGTTTCTCGGAATCTCTCGCGATTACCGAGACGCTGCATCCTCGCGCTCGAAGTTGCTTGGCAACCTCTAAACCAATCCCTGAAGATCCTCCAGTGATAATTGCGTGTGATCCGGGAAAAGCGAACCTAGAGCGGCTCACTTAGGCCCGATCATCTCCTCAGGCTTGAGCGCAGCATCGAACTCTTCACCTGTGAGGAAACCTAACGAAACAGCTGCCTCGCGAAGGTTCGTACCTTCCTTATGCGCCTTCTTTGCGATGAGCGCTGACTTGTCGTACCCAATGACTGGGTTTAGCGCTGTCACAAGCATCAATGAGTCGCGCACGTGCTTTGCGATCTGCTCGCGATTTGGCTCAATACCAACAACGCAGAACTCCATGAAGTTTCTGCAGGCATCGGTGAGGAGGTCTACTGAATGTAGGAAGTTGAAGATCATCACAGGCTTGAAAACATTTAGTTCAAAGTTGCCCATGGATCCGGCAACTCCAATAGCGGTGTCGTTACCTATTACTTGAACGCAGACCATTGTTAGAGCCTCAGACTGAGTTGGGTTTACCTTCCCAGGCATGATCGAGGATCCTGGCTCATTCTCAGGCAACTGCAACTCGCCGATTCCAGCACGCGGCCCCGAGCCAAGCCAACGCACATCATTCGCGATCTTCATCAGTGAAACCGCAAGTGTACGGATCGCACCACTAGCGAAGACAATGTCATCATGCGCTGCAAGGGCCGCAAACTTGTTAGGTGCCGAGGCAAACGGGAGGCCGGTTAGCCGGGCAATCTCCGCAGCCGATCGATCAGCAAACTCCGGGTGAGTATTAATCCCGGTGCCTACGGCCGTGCCGCCGAGAGCAAGAAGCAGTAAAGCCGGCATCGCTTGATCAATACGCTTTAAATCAGCGTCCAATTGAGCAACATAGCCACTGAACTCTTGACCAAGAGTAAGAGGAACTGCATCTTGTAGATGGGTGCGCCCGATCTTGACAATGTCGGCAAACTCTTTTGACTTCGCATCGAGAGCATTACGCAGAGCAGTCACCGAGGGAACAAGGCGAGCCGTAACCTCTTGATAGGCAGCGATGTTCATCGCCGTCGGGAAGGTGTCATTCGATGACTGCGACATGTTCACATCATCATTGGGGTGAACCGGCGCCTTAGAACCCATCTCGCCACCCGCCATCTCAATCGCGCGGTTCGAGATAACTTCATTGACGTTCATGTTGGTCTGCGTACCGGAGCCAGTCTGCCAAACGAAGAGCGGGAAGTGCTCGCTAAGTCTCCCTGCGACCACCTCGTCAGCTGCAGCATTGATAAGAGCAGCCTTCTCGGCGGTGAGTTTCCCTAGGTCTTTGTTGACAGTCGCCGCGGCGCCCTTGAGAAGCCCCATTGCGCGAATTACCGCGGTCGGCATGCGGTCATCCGCTACAGAGAAGTGGTGCAGCGAACGCTCGGTCTGGGCACCCCAGTAACGATCGCTGGCGACCTCGATAGGACCCATCGAGTCGCTCTCAGTGCGGGTCGAGATTGCGCCTTGCTTGGTTGAGTCGGCTGCCATCGTTCTCCTCACATGCTCCATTAAGGCTGGAGCATGCTCTCTCTGATCAGTGGGCCCACCGCCCCTGATTCTGATAGTCCCTGATTCTCTGGACCCTGCGACGGTAGCAAGACTCCCCTACAGCGTGCCCACCGAGACGCTTTATGAACGAGGATCGCAGCGAGATCAAGGCAGCATCACGGCAAGATCAGACGGAGGCGATCACCGAGGATTCACCCGTGGGCAATTAGATTCTCAGTAGCCGATAGCGAGCTAGCCCTGAAGTGGGCGACCGAGAACGAGTCTGAGAGGCAGCAATGGGGCTTAGTGGCGACACAGGGAGCGAGCATGACGCCACAGGTAGCGTTATGGCCAGCGCCGCACCTAGTGAGGTCTACGCCGCCAGCGATGCTTATGTGTCTCAGTACGCCGCACTAGACCCGACAGGTGCGACCGCGGTGGGGATCGACGACCATCCAACCGCTCTTACTGACTACTCCCCTGAGGCGCTTGAGGAGCGCTCAAATCTTGCTAAGTCGGCTCTTCTGGCTCTTAAGGGAATCGAGACAACAGAGACTCGAGACCGCATTGCTAGCGCATTTATGCAGGAGCGCCTCAGCGTTGGGCTCTCGCTAGAGAGCCTTGGTGAGCAGTACCGAGACCTCAACGTGCTTGGCGGACCGATACAGGCCACGCGAGAGGTATTCGACCTCATGCCTCGAGAGAATGAAGCGGACTGGGATCAGATCTCAGTTCGCATGTCTGGAGTAGCAGCATCGCTAGCCTCAGTGCGCTCAACCCTTGAGAGTGGGATTCAGAGAGGGCTTCTTGCTCCTTCGCGTCAAGTAGAGGGCGTTGCACGACAGTGCGCAGCATGGGCTGGAACCACTGGGATGCTGCCATTCTTTATCTCGGTTGCATCCGAATTTGATCGAAGCGGAATCGAATCGAGCGCCCTCAAAGCTTCCTTAAAAGAGAATGCAGAACGCGCCACTCAGGCCTATGCAGAGATCGCAGAGTTTCTCTCGGAGAAATATCTCCCGGCATCTACCCCGGTAGACGGAGTAGGGCGCGAACGATACGCAGCCTTCTCGCGCCTCTACAACGGAGCCGAGCTTGATCTAGACGAGGCCTACGAATGGGGCTGGGCAGAGCTAGAGCGCATTGAGGAGCAGATGACGATTCTCGCAGAGCGCATCCTCCCCGGCGCCGCACTGAGCGAGGTTGTCGATTTATTAGAGACCGACCCGAGCCGCTCAATTGAAGGCCCAGACGCATTTAGGGGATGGCTTCAAGAGCTCCTCGACAAGACAGTCTCAGATCTAAACGAGACACACTTTGATATCCCCGAGCGGGTTCAACGAGTCGAGGCCATGATCGCGCCTCCCGGTGGCGGAGCGGCGATGTATTACACCGGGCCGTCTGAAGATTTCTCTCGCCCTGGGCGTACTTGGTACCCGACTCAGGGCCATACTCGCTTCCCTCTATGGGGCGAGGTCTCAACCTGCTACCACGAAGGAGTTCCCGGTCATCATCTGCAGATTGCGCAGGTTGTGCACCTTGGGGAGCGCCTAACCAGATTCCAGCGAACACTTGGATGGAACTCTGGGCATGGAGAGGGCTGGGCGCTCTATGCAGAGAGATTGATGGGAGAGCTCGGATACCTAGAGGTACCCGATTATGAGTTTGGAATGCTGCGAGCGCACGCACTGCGCGCCGTACGCGTCATTGTTGATATCGGGATGCATCTTGGATTGCGAATTCCAAGCACAGAGAAAGAGTTTGCCGGCGAGGTATGGACTCCTGAGATTGGGCTTGCATTTGCAATAGAGCGGAGTCGTTTCCCAAGCGAGATGATGTCCTTCGAGATTGATAGATACCTCGGACTCCCAGGGCAAGCCATCTCATACAAGATCGGTGAGAGGGTCTGGCTCGAAGCTCGAGAGGCCTCCAAGCAGCAGCATGGTGGGGCGTTTGACTTGAAGGCATGGCATGCGTTCGCTCTCGACCTCGGGCCGCTCGGTCTCGACCTCCTTAAGAAAGAGCTCGCAGAGTTTCGCCCTGGCCCGTAAAAACATCTCGCAATACATCTCCTAATGAACCCTGAAATACCTTTGAAATACTCCCAGACACCAGTGACTGCCCGACTGCCTGGCCTTCCAATCTGGCCGTGGAGGTCGGCCAATGGAGTCTTCAGGATTCTCGGCGGTGATGCACGCGCTCCGGACCTCGCAACGAATAGGAGTCTCTTTCTTGCGCTGCGCTCGCCTACAGCAGGCAGAACATTTACCTCACTTAGCAACCAACTGCTTGGTTGATGGCTGAGCAAACTTCTCGCATCACATCTTCGCTAGCGCGACCAATAGGGCCGGTTAGCGAAGCTTGGGTAACTGTGTGCAGCCCATCGCAGTTAATAACAGAAGGGCTGTCTAGACCTACAACGACGTGATCAATCTTGACCTCCACGGTGAGACCCCGAATAGAGGTAGTGACTTCGGCCACCGTTACGAGATCGCGTACTTCAAGTACCTCCGATC
>CAEZZU010000015.1_pt1 | contig 9579 bp, 7 predicted proteins | sample 7266921 | NCBI WGS metagenome assembly CAEZZU01 (sample SAMEA6813969, study PRJEB35770) | uncultured Actinomycetes bacterium | biome: Freshwater; feature: Freshwater reservoir; material: water | place: Czech Republic | collected 2016-08-15 | depth 30m m
CGAAGGAGTCCTCAGAGACGATTACTCCGGTGGTTGCAAGCATGCCCATTCCGGAGAGTGCGATTAGGTAGAGAACGAACTGAACGTTTCCGCCACCAAGTCCGATTGCAACACCGATTCCGATAGCGATTGCAACGATTGACCAGACACTTGACTCGAGACCACTGCTGGTACCCGAGAGAACAACTGTTGCGGGGCCGGTGCGGGTTGACTCAGCAATCTCAATAACCGGCTTGTGCTCGGTAGATGTGAAGTACTCGGTCAACTTGCTTAGAACCTGAGCAAGGATCAAACCAACTACCACGGCTGCGAACATGCGCCACCCTGGGTTGGTAACCGTTGTTACAACCTCTCCCGCCTTGGTTGTAAACGACCCGGCCGTGTTGCCAACGTAGAGGAGGGCAAGAGCAAGGGTTCCAATTACAGAGAGAATTCCAGCGGTTAAGAAACCACGGTTAATAGGTGCAAGTGCAGACTTGTCCTTCTCAGATGCGCGCACCATGAGAACTCCAACGATCGATGCAAGCACACCGATTGCGCGAGCAGCGAGCGGGAAGATGATTCCGATTACCCACTTCTTGGGGTCTTCGGGGTAGAGCGCACGGAATGCAGCTACACCGAGGATGATCGAGGCCACAAGGGTTACCTCGTAAGACTCGAAGAGGTCTGCGGCCATTCCGGCACAGTCACCAACGTTGTCGCCAACATTGTCAGCGATTGTTGCTGGGTTGCGAGGGTCATCCTCGGGGATGCCCTGCTCAACCTTGCCCACTAGGTCGGCGCCTACATCGGCTGCCTTTGTGAAGATTCCTCCACCGACACGCATGAAGAGTGCGATTAGAGATCCACCGAATCCGAATCCAATGAGGATCGCAGAGGAGGTGTTCTGGAAGAGCATGATGATGATCGTTGCTCCGAGCAGACCGAGGCCCACCGTGAACATTCCGGCAACTCCACCGGTGCGGAATGCAACTCTCAGCGCATCGGCCATTGAGCCGTTACGTGCAGCAGCTGCAGTACGTACGTTTCCGCGCACCGCAAGGCTCATTCCGATGAAACCGGTTAGCCCTGACATGAACGCTCCAGCAATGAATGCAAGGGTTCTGAAGGTTCCAGCACTCGCCATCGATGAAAGGCCAGCGCTACCTGTTAGGCCGCGCATGTCCTCCGGCTGCAGTGCCTTGGTCGAGGTTAAGAAGACAACTACCGCAACGGGGATCAGGATCACAGCAATAGTGCGGAACTGCCTCTTGAGGTACGCCATAGCGCCCTCTTGAATCGCAGTTGCGATCTCGATCATTGACTGAGTTCCCTGGTCCGCAGCAAGCACTCCACGCATCAGCCAGAAGCCAACGAGGATTGCGAGAACTGCGGTCGCCGCAGAGGCCCAAAGCAAGGCCCATTCGGTTGAACCTAGGTGAAAGAGTTGGTAGCCACCCTCGGCTGCGAGATTCATTCGGACTCTTGCTCCTTGTAAAGATTGTGACCGCGTGCATCTGCTCGCGGTTGGCCCTTCGAGGCCCTTATATGTTGCCGATCTGTTACCGGCGGTAGACCGGTTTGGCGCTAGTGACCGAGGCCACTTAGACCGGGTGAATCTAGCCGGAGAGCCCTGCCTTGGGCCGAACCGTCACGCTAGAAGAAATCGGGGTTACCGCCAATGACCTATATCGCCCCCTATATCTCCCCATCCAGAATCGCCCATATCCGCATCCCTCAACCCAGATATGTAGATCCTTATGTGGTGCCTTATGTGGTGCCTCATTAAACGCCTCTCAGCGAGAATGTGACTACTCCATGTGGTACGGAACGGAGGTCACCACTGTCCCCTTGCGGAATAGCAGGCGGGCCTTGAGCACAAGAGCGCTCTGATTGTGCAGAAGGTGCGCCCACCAAGAATCCACCACGAACTCCGGGATCACGACCGTAACTGTGTCGTTGTCGCGCTGGGCATCAAGCTCGTCAATAAAGGCGAGGACTGGCCCTGTGAGCTCGCGATACGGGGAGTGGACCAACTCGAGGGGGATCTCAATATCGAAGACCCTCCAGGACTCCACAACAGCCGCCTCCTCCTCGTCATCGGAGACAATACATACAGCGATCAAGCGGTTGGGGTTGAGGGATCGGGCATAGGCGAGAGCCTCTAGTACCCCTCGGTGGACCTTCCCTACGAGTACGACGACAGTGTGGTTGACCGGGCGGGTCTTGTAGTCGGCGGTGACAGCAAGGCTCAGCGAGACACTCTTGTAGTGCTTGTGGATGACCCTAAAGATCATGATGATGAATGGGATGACCACAATCGGCACCCACGCGCCACTTGAGAATTTCGTTACGGCAACAATTAGGAGCACAACCAAAGTGGCGAATGACCCGACACCGTTGAGCACCATATTGCGCTTCCAACCCTGCTCTTTCTCTTTGCGATGGTGCACCACCATGCCGGCCTGCGAAAGAGTAAATGAGGTGAACACGCCTACCGCATAAAGCGGTATCAAGGCGTTGGTCTTACCGCCGAAGCCGACGATTAACGCGCTAGCCGTAACCGCAAGTACGAGCACTCCGTTGGAGAAGACAAGCCTATCACCGCGGTTGGCCAACTGCTTTGGCAGGTAGCCATCGGCTGCAATGATCGAAGAGAGCCTCGGGAAGTCTGCGTACGCAGTGTTGGCTGCGAGCGTCAAGATCGCAGCCGTCGCAAACTGCAGAATCAGATAGAGCGGACCGCTCCCAAATACGAGGAGTCCCATCTGCGAGAAAACAGTTTGGTCGTGGCTTGGGTACGGCTGTATCCGATGGGCCAATAGTGAGACGCCGAAGAACAACCCGCCAAGAATAAACGCCATCCAGGTGAGGGTTGCGGCTGCGTTTTTAGACTCTGGGCGCTTGAATGCTGGTACTCCATTGGAGATTGCCTCTACACCGGTCAGTGCGACTGCACCGGAGGAAAAACCCTTTAAAATAAGGAATAATCCGAGCGTTCCACCGGATGCGAGCGTACCGTCAAAGGCCTCCTTATCGAAGGGCACCGTTCCGATATTGCCAGTAAACGACTGGTATAAACCGTAGGCAATTAGTCCGGTCAACATCACGATGTAAATGTATGTAGGTGCAGCAAAGATGCGACCTGATTCTTTAATCCCGCGCAGGTTCGCCAAGCTGATCAAAAGGATCAGCGCGAGCCCGAGCTCTACTCGGTGGTTAGCGAGACCTCGAAGTGCCGGGATGGAGATAATGGCGGCGACACCTGCAGAGATTGATACGGCAACGGTGAGTATGTAGTCGACGAGCAGCGATGCCCCTGCTACGAGAGAAGGAGTCTCTCCAAGGTTCTCGCGCGACACAACGTATGAACCGCCTCCGCTCGGATACGCAAAGATTGTCTGGCGGTATGACGTGACGACAATCGCCAAGAGAAGCGCTACCGCAATCGCGATTGGCATCAAGACGTTGAGCCCTAGCGCGAGGCTTGATGCTCCAAGCGCTACAACAAAAAGAATCTCCTCGGTCGCATAGGCCGTTGAGGAGATCGCATCCGAGGAGAAGACCGCAAGAGCGATCGTCTTAGAGATGCGCTGATGCTCTTGCTCAGTCGTAGCGAGTGGCCTACCCACAAATATCCGTTTTAACGCAGAGAACATTTCTTGTGGCCCCCAAGAGCAGCGGAGAGGATCTTTGAAAATGCTCACAAGCAATCTGTTTACTTACTTACAGTCCCCAAGTGAGTCCCTCTATCCTGCCACTCTCGGCGGCCCCAAACCCGCACCCGGCAATGGGCGAATAGCTAGAGATACGCCTAAGGCAAACGAGCGCGGGTAGGTTGTGGAGATGCGTGTTGCCATTGCGGGTGCAGGAAACGTCGGACTCCATGTTGCTAATGCTCTTCATAGAGCGGGCCATGAGATTTTGCTCATTGAGCAGCGACAGGCCGTGGCTAACAGAGCCACAGTTGAGGAGGGCATCGAGTGGTATATCGGTGACTCATGTGAGGTCTCCTCACTTCGCGAGGCAAAACTCGAGACATGTGAGGTACTCGTTGCTGCCACCGGCGACGACGAGGACAATCTCGTTACCTCACTGCTGGCGAAACAAGAGTTTGGGATTCCGCGAGTAATCGCACGCGTCAATCACCCGAAGAACGAGTGGATGTTCAATGAGAACTGGGGCGTAGACCAATTTGTCTCTACCCCACAGCTCATCACCAGCCTCGTAGAGGAGGCCGTGAACGTTGGAAAGCTCGTTGAACTCCTGCGCTTCGACGGCGGATTGGCCCGACTCGTAGAAGTAAAACTCAACGAGGACTCCCCGATTGTCAACAAAACAATCAAAGAGATTGATATCCCTCGTGATGCAACAATCGTTGCGATCCTGCGAGAGGAGCACTTAATCGTGCCTAGGGGAGACTCGGTCTTCTACGTAGGTGATGAGGTGCTTGCGCTAGTGACCCCTGACTCAGAAGACTCAGTGCGTCACATCCTCACTAACGACTGAGGGCTCGACTGAGGGCTCGACTGAGGGCTCGACTGAGGGCTCGACTCAGGACTCGACTGAGCCCTTGTCCTCAACGCAGCCAGAAACCTGTCAGGTTGGTGTGCCTCTAGGAATAATTCGGTAGACGGGGTTCATGAATACCACCCTTGCATTCTGCCTAAACGGCACACCTTCAAGCATCAACCTACGGCCGGTATTAAGGCCTGGAATCGTTCGACGCCCCAAGAAGACTGCTGTAACAGAGCCTCTGCCATCTTTCACTGTCACCTCAAGAGCAGCGGAGTTAGCCCTAGGCACCAGCCTCACGGAGGAGATCTCGCCGGCAATAAATACCGGCTCCCGCATCTTGATCTGGTCGATCGGCACTGCTCGAGCATCCTCTGACCACTCCACTAGAGCTACGCGATCAAGCTCTTGCACTGGCTTGGTCAACTTGTCTAGGAATTTCTTCAGCGCCATGGCGATTGCCTCCGCCCGGCACAATACCCGCAGGACCAAATAGTTGCCTGCCCCAAAGAAACGCCCCCCGAAGATACAGCCCTAAAGAAACAGCCCCAAAGGAAACAGGAAGCCCCGGGTCAAGCAATTCCTCACGTCTGGTTCTACGATGGTTGAGACCGATACGAGGGAGATTGCTTTGCACGTCGTAGTCGTCGGCTGTGGCCGAGTGGGTAGTGAGATCGCAGTGACGCTTGAGGCTCAAGGCCATAGCGTCTCAATTATCGATAAGCGTAAAGACGCGTTTCGCCGCCTCTCGAGCAATTTTACCGGTGACCGCATTGTCGGTTTTGGTTTCGATAGAGACACGCTCATCGAGGCAGGCATTACCGACGCCGGAGCACTCGCCTCTGTTACCTCTGGAGACAACTCGAACATCATGTCAGCGCGTGTTGCGCGCGAGACATTTGGAGTGCCACAGGTTGTAGCAAGGATTTATGACCCACGAAGAGCAGCGATCTATGAGCGCTTAGGGATACCTACCGTTGCTACCGTCTCGTGGACAACAGAGCAGGTTGTGCGACGACTCATCCCAACGACGCTCCCCACTGATTGGACCGATGCCTCTGGTGGTGTCCATCTAGTCGAGCGAACACTCCCGGGGCACTGGGCTGGAAGGCGACTCTCCGGTATTGATGAGTCCGGGAGATTTCAATTAAGCGCTATTACTCGCCTTGGAACTGCTCAAGTTGCTCGCAACGATCTCGTTGGGCAGTCGGGTGACATTCTTCACCTGGTAGTCGCCGCCGATGCCTTGGATGAACTCGAGAAGCGGCTAGCTACTACTACCGACCACTAGCTCGACCACTAGCTCGACCACAAACCCCCGCAGCAAGATTCGCGCATCGCGCCACCATCTCAACCTGTTCGCGTGGCATCGTTGCGCAATGCAATCCAACCCGCGAGCCTCAGTTCAAGGACAGCGACACCTAAACCTCTCGAGGGTCCTGATCCCAACAACATTGTTTCTCTGCACTGCACTGATCGCAGCTTGCGGCTCAGACGGCAAGGCCGCCACCAATAACCCAGATAAGACACCGCAGGCCGAGAAGGTTCAGTTCGCTGCGGGAGACGTGAAGGTGGTGCGTACAGGTAATACCGGAGAGGCCAACCTGAGCGACGTCGATGCATTGGTCGCGGCGACTCAAAATTACGTGCGCCAAGCCTCTGTCATTCCAATGCACGGTAAGTCGCTAAAGATCTCAGACCTGCTTACCTCCGCTGCAAAGCCAAACGCAGTCGGCGAAGCAAGCGATGCGCTCACCGATGTTGGTATCTCCCCTGCTACAGAGTCCGTGGAGGTAACGAGCGCTCCATTGCCCATCACGATTCTTACGGACAACACCGGGGTCGCTGCACTTGCAACCGTCTCAATTGACGTAACCATCAGCACCAAAACAAAGACTGGTGCAGTAACGATCCATCGGGTCGGCGAACTCGCGTTTGTTCACGAAGGAGACGCCTGGTTAATTGACGGCTGGCGGCTCACCGTCAACCGAGATGGCAAAGGAATTGCTTCAGCGCCCAAAACATCCTCCTCAACAAAGGCTCCGTGATGCTGACCACCGGAATAACTTTTAAGCGCTTCATCAAACGCGCAATTAGCGCCGCCTCGATTGTTCTCCTCGCAATTGCCATGGGCACCGGAGGGCTTGCTGCATGGTGGCTGAAGACTGGGCGCATGCCAATCGCCGCAGGGGCAACATACGTGACAGTTACCAAGACCGCGAGCGCAGACACAACCCCCGTCCCTGGGATTGCGCCGATATTTGTATTAGTTGTCGGCAGCGATGCTCGTAGCGGAGAGACCGTTGCTCGCGGTGATGCGATTCACCTTGTTGGTGTAAATCCACAGAGCGGTCAAGCCACAATGCTTGATATTCCGCGTGACACTGGTGCTAAGATTCCTGGCCACGGGACCGACAAGATCAACGCAGCAATGTCAGCAGGTGGCCCGCAACTGCTCGCGGATACCGTAGGGAATCTCGTAGGAGTAAAGGTTTCGTTTGTAGTTACAACCGACTTTGATGGATTCATAGGAATGGTCAATGACCTTGGCGGCGTAGACGTCAACGTAATCTCCCGCAATGTCGATCGCGAATACAGCGGGGCCAACTTCGAGATTGGCACAACACACATGAACGGCACACAGGCGCTTGCCTTCAGTCGCAACCGACATGGATTTCCATCAGGTGACCTAAAGCGAAGCGAGAACCAGGGCTACTTCATTCTTCAAACTCTCGGCCAGTTACGCGCCAATAATCCTGGACCAACTGCAACTCTCGGGCTTCTCGGCAACCTTGGCAGGCATGCGCACCTAGTAAATATGGGGTGGGCTGATGCTTACAGACTCGGGCGCCTAGGCCTCTCCTTAGACCCGCAGAATGTACGCAACCTTGTGATACCAGTCGGCTCTGGGGTTGGCTCACGCCTTGCTCTCCTCGGTACCGCTCGCGACCTCTTCAATGATTTTGCAGATGACGCGGTGTTGCAGCGCCACTAACTCAGAGCGCCTCGCCTCACTGCGTTATTGAGGTCTGTTACATAATTGTCACGCCCTCTAGGTACCCTCACTAGGTGAATCCGGACCCGAGAGATGCAGGCAGCACCCTTGATGCCCTCTCGCGAGATCCGGAGTTTGAGGGAAGGCTCGTATTCGATGCAGAGATCCCCGAGCGAGCGGCTCACTACGGTTCACTCTCTACCCCGCTCTCACCTGCGCTAGCCGAGCGAGTAGCGGAGAGGAAGCTAGATAGTTACTGGAGTCACCAAGCCTCCGCAATTGATTCGCTCCGATCTAAAAACAACACAGTCATTGCTACCGGCACCGCGTCTGGGAAGAGCCTCTGCTATCAACTTCCCATACTCGACTCAATAATCAATACCTCCACCTCTACATCTCTCCTGCTATTCCCCACAAAGGCGCTCGCTCAAGACCAACTACGTTCAATGCGCTCATGGCTACTCCCGGGTGTGAAGGCAGTTACGTACGACGGAGATACTCCACAAGAAGACCGCACATGGGCTCGCCGTAATGCCAATGTCGTTCTGACCAATCCAGAGATGCTCCACATGGGGATACTCCCATCGCATGCGCGCTGGGCTACCTTCCTCATGCGCCTTGATTACGTAGTGGTAGACGAGTTGCACGCTCTACGTGGAATCTTCGGAGGGCATGTATCTCAAGTGCTTCGCCGTCTGCGCCGAATCTGCGAGCATTACGGGTCCTCGCCAACATTCTGTTTTACTAGCGCCACTATCGGTAATCCGGCAGAGCTCGCAAGCACACTTATCGGTTCTCCGGTGAGCGCCATTACCGATGATGGATCCCCAGCGAGCGCACGGCGTTTTGCCTTGTGGCAACGGCCATTAATTGATGATGCTCTCGGTAAGCGATCCTCTGCCAACGCCGAGACCGCTGCGCTCCTTACCGCCTTCGTACGCGATGGCCACCCAACACTTGCTTTTACCCGCAGCAGGCGCGGGGCAGAGTTAGTAGCCGACCAGACCCGTCGCACTCTAGAAACAGTTGCGCCAACCCTCGCCGATCGTGTCGCTGCGTACCGTGCCGGCTATCGCTCAGACGAACGGCGCGAGATCGAGTCAGCTCTAAACGATGGTCGACTTCTTGGAGTAGCGGCCACGAACGCACTTGAGCTCGGGATTGATGTGGGGGGCCTTGACGCAGTGGTCATCAACGGGTTCCCGGGCACCATCGCATCGCTGCGCCAGCAATCGGGGCGCGCTGGTAGGTCTGGTCAACGCTGCTGCTCAGTACTTGTGGCTGGCGACGATCAGTTAGATCAGTGGTACGCAGCACACCCAGAGCAATTACTTGATCGCTCCCCCGAGGCCGCGGTGATCAACCCGAGCAATCCATTCGTGCTCAGGCCACACATTGCATGCGCAGCGCACGAGTTGCCGCTCTCCCCAGATGACGAGAAATGGTTTGGAGCGGAGATTGACGAGGCCGTACGCGAGCTCGTAATTGCCGATCTCTTGAAACCGCGTAAAGGGCTCATGTACTGGGCTGGACAGTCGCCGCCAGCGCCTGCAATTGGGCTACGAAGTGGTGCAACCGAGGAGTTCTCTCTACTTGACGCTTCGGGTGGATCAACTCGATTGATAGGCACTGTCGATGGAGCGCGCGTCCACAGCGTGGCCCACGTCGGAGCGATCTATCTACATCAGGGTCGCCAGTGGCAGGTAGAGAGCCTCGACCTTAAGGACCATGTCGCGTGGATGGTCGATGCCGATGAGCTTGACGAGTACACGATCGCGCGCGAAGAGACCGACATAACCATTATTGAGACCGACCAATCTCTCGCATGCGGATTTGGTACAGCGCATATCGGGCGAGTTGAGGTGACCAACCAAGTAGTTGCGTACCAGCGAAGGAGAGTAGGGAGCGGAGAGTCACTAGGCACTGTCGCTCTCGATGTACCGGCGCGCTTGTTAGATACACGCGCTTGTTGGTACACGATTGACCTAGAGAAGCTCGTGCGCGCAGGGGTAGACCCGTCGCGAATCACCGGAGCAGTCCATGCGGCTGAGCATGGGCTCATCGGCCTGCTCCCACTCTTCACAATCTGC
>CAEZZU010000020.1_pt1 | contig 8972 bp, 6 predicted proteins | sample 7266921 | NCBI WGS metagenome assembly CAEZZU01 (sample SAMEA6813969, study PRJEB35770) | uncultured Actinomycetes bacterium | biome: Freshwater; feature: Freshwater reservoir; material: water | place: Czech Republic | collected 2016-08-15 | depth 30m m
AGGCCAAGGCGCTCATCGAGAGTCATCGACTCAACTAGTGCTCTGGCCTCAGACATTGAGTCAGCACCGCTAGCGACTCGATCACGTGCTATCTCGTATGGGGTACTCAACCTTGGTCTCCAATCATGCGTGGAGTGATGACGATAGGCGATCTTGATCGCCTTGGGATGCGACCGCTTGGGGGTGCCTGCGCCCTAACGTCTGCCACGTGAAGACAACCCCTTCAACTAGCAACCCTTCAGTTGGCGCAGAGGGCCCTGTCTCGAGAGAGGCAACGCAGACCGAATTACTTGCCGGGAGGCATCGCTTCTTGCCGTACCGCCCTGCCCTCGACGGACTACGCGCAGTCTGCGTGTTCGCGGTTGTGGCATACCACTTTGCCCCGGAGACTTGGACCGGCGGGCTTCTCGGGGTATCAGTCTTCTTCACTCTTAGCGGGTACCTCATTACGACCCTGCTTCTACTCGAGAGCGAGCGAACCGGAACCTCTGACCTCGGCGCCTTCTGGGCAAGGCGTATCCGCAGACTCGCGCCGGCTGCCATTGTCACAACATTGGTGGTACTGCTGATCGCTTCATGGGGGCAGTGGGGATGGAGCAACGCACTTCGCTCAAGCGATCCGATAGCAGCCGTTTGGTCATACATGAACTGGCACCAAATAAGCATCGCCCCCACTGCCGGGCTGCGCATTGTTCACCCGCTCTCGCCCTATTGGTCTCTCGCTGTGGAGGAGCAGTTCTACGCAATTATCGGAGTGATCTATTTAGGCGTTCGTCATCTCAAGCAACCCGCAATTGCGATGCTCGCTATAACCGCATGCGCATGGATTGGAGGCGCTGCTACTGCTCTCTTTGGGAATCTATCCACAACAATGGCCGAGTGGGGCACGCACGTTCGCGCCCCAGAGATTGCTGCAGGCGTGATCCTCGCGTGTGTGCTCTTTCTTACGAAGCGGCAACCAAGAGGGCGCGCAACCGACATCTTGGGATGGGCCTCATTCGCAACTCTCCTCGCACTGTTTCTCCTTGCCGCTAAGACCCAGTGGTGGTTATTCCACGGCGGATTCGCTCTTGTCTCTGTCGTATCTGTTGGGGTGTTGATCGGCTTGCTCTCAGACAGCTCTCTATCTCGCGTCCTCGGATGGAGACCCTTAGCGTTCCTTGGAACGATGTCTTATGCGATCTACTTGGTCCACTGGCCGGTACGCGTCGCTATTGTCCCCGAGAATGTTGGTGGGCTCGACGGAATACCCCTGGCAGCCCTCCGACTCGTAGTAGCGCTCGCCTTGGCTGCTCTCCTCCACTTCGGGATCGAAAGACCATTTATGAGGAGGTTCCCGGCTTCACCACGCCGAGTCTTCCTGATTTGGATAGCAGTTTCATTAGCGGTCACCGGGCTTGCATACGGTCTTCTGAGTTAAGAATCATCGCTAAAGTCTGCCCATGGATCTCAGCGAACGTGGCGCCGGAGAAGCACGACACCCGTGGGAACTCGTGCGCGCACAATTCTTTAGAGATTTGATTCAGTCCCATGTCAATCTGTCAAAACTCTCAGACCTCGTAGATGTAGGGGCAGGAGACGGGTGGTTTGCGCAGGAACTTCTGCCCATGCTTCCGCTCTCAGCGACTGTTACCTGCTGGGATATCAACTACTCATCCGAGGACCTCGCAGCGACGCTTCCCGAACGGGTAATAAGAACCACTAATAGGCCTGTCGATACGAGCGCGTCGAATATCGATGGTGCAGAGCATGGACGACTAGTGACATTGCTCGATGTTCTTGAGCACATCCCTGACGATCGCGGATTCCTGCGCGACGAACTTGTTCCACTTGTCGGAGATAACGGGACGCTAATTATTAGCGTGCCCGCGCACCCTCACCTCTTCTCAGATCACGACACTGCACTAGGTCATGAACGGCGTTACAGACGCTCCGAACTACTTGGTCGTGTATCCGAACAATTCAAGGTCGTCGAGTCTGGTCCTCTCTTCACTTCACTCCTCGCACCTCGCGCCATCCAGGTATCACTAGAGCGACTCGGGCGACACTCCGGCGAGCAAGGAATCGGAGGATGGGACCACGGCGCTCTTGTCACCAACTCCGTTAGGGGCGCGCTCTCTCTCGATGCCCGACTCGGCCGATGGGCAGCCAGAAACCGCCTAAACATTCCGGGCCTCTCGGTATGGGCAGTATGCAGACCACTTGGAGCGGCATGAAGATTGCAGTAGTGATTCCCTGCTACAACGAGCACGATCGCCTCGACCTGCTTTTGGTCGATCGCCTGCTGCAAGGACTTAAGAACATTGAACCTGAGACAACAGTTCTATTTGTTGATGACGGTTCTACTGATCAGACGGCTGCGATGCTTCAGGGACTCTCGCACTCCAACGCTCAGATTTCGTTCCTGCAACTACCTAAGAACGTAGGGAAAGCAGAGGCCGTTCGCGAGGGACTTAACCGCTCGATCGCTGATGGTTCCGAGATTGTTGGCTACTGCGACGCGGATTTCGCCACGCCGCCAGAGGAGATTCTCCGCCTAATTTCCTACGCTAAGGATCATCGCGAATACCAAGCGATAATCGGATCGCGAGTCGCTCTCGCTGGTTACGCAATTAAGCGCTCTCACTCTCGACATTATGTTGGTCGCCTCTTCGCTACGTTGAGTGGGGCGATTCTTGGAATCGGCATCTACGACACGCAGTGTGGAGCCAAGTGGTTTCGCGTATCAGATGCGCTACGTAAGACTCTCCGTGAGCCGTTTGTGAGCAGGTGGGGTTTCGATGTCGAGATCTTTGGCCGACTCCTTCGTTCAGGCGTCACCATCGAGCAGTTACGAGAGGTGCCCCTCGATGCCTGGGCCGACGTCGACGGAAGCAAGGTAACGATTACCTCCGGGCTCTTAACCTTCTTGGAGCTTGCCAAGATTAGGCGATACCTAAGGCGATGGAGTTAGGAAGACAGCGACCGAGCCGTAGATAAGCGCTCGCTTCAACTCTGCATACCTAGCTACTTTTTCTTTATCCCGAGCATCTTTAGGAATGAACGTCCCTTGAAAATCGCGCGTCACTCCGCTAGCTATTAGCTCTCTCTCAACGCGCTTTAACGTCTGGCGCTCCTTATCCGAGATTCCTTGAACAAATATCGCGCGCTCCGCCCCTTGAGGCACTTCAAACGCTTCATCCCCACTAGCAACCGAGAGCGATGGACCGGTACTGCAGTTAGGGCGGCAGTGTTCAGGGCGTCGGCGCTCTCCAACCTGCCCGCCCAAGATCCGATCGGCTGCTAGGAACGGAATCCCTCTCTCTGCGAGCGCTGCGAGCAACGGACTACTAAAAGGCTCGCCGAAGGAATCTGGATTGACAACGAAATACAGCGTGCCATGACCACGCAGTTTCTCAACCTGGCTGATCATGCTCGCCGCAGCGGGAGTCAACTCTTCTCCTCCAGGCATGATGTGCTCGAAGCGCGCCATAGGCAGATTCAACACAGTCATCAGGATGATCACTAAAGCGAACATTCCCGAAGCAAATCGCCGATTCGCAACCGCAGAGCCGAATCGCATGAGAATCGTGAAGAGAATGAAACTTGCGATTGGCCACAGCCATCGAACCTGATGCGGGGCGAGTAGCCCGAACCCAGAGACAGGTTGGGATTTGAGCGAGAAATATGCGATCGCCATTAAAAGTAGCGATAGATACGCCGCCCTCCGCTCTGGCAAGAACCGAGAGGTCTTACTCTTGAAGAGAATAAAGACGAGCAACACAGCAAGCACGCCGAAGAACAGCGCTGCTTCAAAAAAGGTTGGAATCGGCTCAATCAAGAGCCTCTCCGCAAAGGCCGGGCGCTGCCTCCAAGGAGGGATCGAGAAGACCGAGGCACTGACGCGCAGTGCGAGGTCTGATCCATTGGTGGCAGCTGAGCCGTAATGCCCTGTAGCGGCATTAAAGAGCCGCGTGAGGTTCCCAGGTCCAGGTCCGAAGAACTGTTGCCAAAGAGGCTGGGCCCAAGCAAGCGCAGAGACTCCACCGGCCCATACCAATGCGCGCACCGTCGAACTGCGATCACGAGGTCTAGCGGATAAGCCGATGACGAGTGCTGCGCCGAGAAGTGCTGGCACCAAATAGATATACGTGAGGTGTGTCTGGAGAAGGTAGGAACCGATCGCTACGCCCCACGGAAGAGCAAGAACTCTTCCGCAAGAGACCGCCCAGACCACGACAAGGAAACTAAGGAACGGAAAGATAAGCGAGTGAGGCTGCCACACATCAAAGAGCAGCTCACTACCCATTCCCCAAGCGATAATTGAAACAACTACGAGGAAAGCTAGGAATGCAGAGCGGCCTCTGATCCGATAGGCCATGCATGCAGCTCCGATGATGCAAGCGATATTTAGCGCTCCCACGCCTAGGGCCAACCCCGGGCCTGACCCAAATACCTTTACCGGCAATGCCATTAAGTCAAAAAGCAAAGGCCCAGGGTTACTCACGTTCACGCCAAAGAGGAGCGAGGCCGACGAGAGTGTCCCGAGTAGAGGGTGATTGCTCGTGAAGACATCGCGACTACGCAGAAGCAGCAGGGCATCATCGTTTACAGGCGTATATCCCGATGCGATTGCACGGATCGTCGCAACGATGATTGGCAGCACTGCAAGTAGTGCCACTCCAATCTCGAACCGATGCAGAGTGATCCACGAACGCAAACGCTTTAAGCCGCCACCTCTGCCACGGGAGAGATTGTTCTCCGAGACGAGTGCCACTTCGCTAACTGCGCTGGTCATGACGCTGGGCGCAGAAAAACTGCGACAGAGTCCCTGTCCCTCTGAATCTGCAACTCTCTATAGCGAAGCGCAACTTCGCTTAAGGCTCCGGGAACATTTACAGGCTGTCCATAACCATCGAACTTAAGTCCTGCCTCATCGAGGCGTCGCTTCGCGTCCCTAAACTGGAGCGACTCTTTACGATTAAGCCCGGGAATGAAGATCACTCGCTCTGAACCATCTGGAACTGCGTATGCCTCAATGCCACTCACAACACTCATGGTGTTGCTAACTCCGCAGGCTGATGGATTATCCGGAAGGCCCCACTGCGCAACGCACCGATATCTACGCCCTTCACCGAGTTGATGTACATACGGTTCGTTAGCGGTGACGAACCTAATGCCCTCCTCTGCAAGCGCAGCGAGAAGCGGACCGCTATACGGCTCGGCAAATCGCAGAGTTGACGGATCGAAGAGGAGCACTCCCCGATTATCGAGTTTCTCCACTTGACTAATCATTGAGCGCACGCTTGGGGTTGCGTCGCGAGATGCAACCGTCCCCTCTGCGACAACATGCGTCGGCAGGTTGGCGAGGCTAACTATCGCGACCAATGCGGCCACTAGCCAAGGAGCAGAGCGCGAGATAGCCGGGAGCGTGAATACCCTAAACAGAAGGGAGAAAATCACAAATGCCCCGACCGGCCACAGCCAGCGCATTTGATGCGCGGGATCAACTGGACCGATCGGCATGATCTTGATCGTAAGAACTGAGAGCAGCAAGAGGGAGAGCGCCAAGAGAGCGCTCGTGAGGACGCCGCGCGTTGGGAGCCTCCGCACCGAGAAAGCGGATGCGAGCAAGAGAACCATCATGAGGACAATTGCAAGCATTGAGATTATGAGGCTCGGGAGTCCGGAGACCGGCAAGAAATTTCCGGAAGAATCGATTATCTGCAACGGTGGGATTGACTCAGCGAATGACGAACGCAGTATCCAAGGCGGAAGCGCTATCACCGCCCCAACAAACCTGACCGCTAGCGACGTACCAAAACTCGGCATCGATCCATATTTGCCAGATGCAGCATCAATGAGACGATCCATGTTGCTCTCACCCGGGCCGTGGAGTTGCTGCCAGAGTGGCTGAGCCCATAAAACGATCCCGACTCCAACCGACCACAGCACCGGCCTCTTAAGTGATCCGAGAGCCGCCACGAACCCTGCGCGCTGACTCCATAGATAGAGGAAGACCCCAACAAGGATTATTAGAGGGGCTAGGTATACATACGAGAGGTGGGTTTGAATCAATAGCGACGCAACGGCAATAGACCAAGCCAGAGCTTTTAGCTTTCCTTCAGCGAATGACCAAGCAAGAACAATCAAGAGAAAGAACGGAAACAACAACGAGTGCGGCTGCCATACGTCGTAGATCAACTCACTACCCATGCTCCAAGCAAACGATGCACCTACAAGCAGGATAAGTAGGAAGGCAATACGCCCAGCGACTCGATGAGCGATTACCGCCGCTGCAAGTAGGCACGCGGCGTTCATTGCCCCGACTCCAATTGCGATCCCCGGACCCGAGCCAAAGAGTTTGACCGGCATGGCCATCAGGTCAAAGAGGAGTGGGCCCGGGTTATTTATCTGAACCCCGAATGCGACCGAGGACGACGACCAGGTGCCGAGCAGTGGGTTGAACGCTGTGAACACATCCCGGCTCCGCAGTACCAGCAGTCCGTCGTCTCCGAGAGGCGTGTACCCGTCAACTATTGAGCGCACTACCGCGACAACGAATGGGAGTATCGCAACCGCTGCAATGAGAACCTCGAAGCGGTGAGCAGAGAGCCAAGCGAGAGACTGTCTGGCACGCTTCTCAACGACGACCGGGGTCGCGTCATCATCGAGAAGGGTCGCCGCAGCAAAATCTCTTTGAGACTCGCCAGAAGACTTCGTCATCAGCGTCTGTACTCGATCGGAACAAGCAGAACACCTAGAGGCTGCCCTAGGTGGAGCATCTCTGCAATCAAGTTCTTCTCACGCTGGGTAAGTGATGGAGCAAGCGATGCCGTAAAGAGGCTTGAATCAACCTGATCGGCTATCTCTACTTCGCCGCGTCTCTGCAGCGAGGCGAGCAATTCGGTCCGGTCTCTCATGTAGGTAGATCGCTGCTCTCGCGACCTCGGGTCATAACTAGCGAGAAGCTCAACTCCTGGCTCCCCAGAGGCAAGTAACTCTCTTAGATAAACACCGCTCGCAAACCTGAGCTCCCTCGTTGCAGAGTCAATGGGGACCACACGTTGGCGCGTCACTGGGATGCGCCAAGTATCCGGCACCCCTACATCCCACCCGCGACGCTCAAGCTCGTTCACAAGGCCATAGCCCTGCGAGCCGATGTAGTGAGCATCGTTCCAAGTTACAACAAATCGATCTAATTCGGTTACCCCCGCTGCGCCATCCTTGAGCGACTTGTCCACACGATTGACAATTACTCCAAGCGGATCCGAGAGCGTCGCTTCCGGCGGCGACACTTGCGTGGAGGCGATCGTGAATAAGAGTAGGGAGACAAACGCTGTCGCTAGCACAACTCTGCTGCGCCATCTGGTGAGGGAACCTCCTCCTGTCGTGCGCTCAATGAGCACGGCGTAGAGAGTCCAGAGTCCGACGAAGACTGCGAGCACAACAATGCTCACCATCCAGAGGCTCAGGTAATACCAGAGCACGCCGAATACACGACTCAACGATATTGCTCCAAGAACTATCGCTGAGCCCACTACAGCATGCAGGGGCATTACGCGTTCAATGCGCATGCGGAGGGCAACGATTGCTGATGCAGCCCAACTCGCAAAGACAATAAAGCCTATTAACGCAGAGCCCTGAGACGCATCTGTTCCTGCCGTCACAAGGTTTGAGTAGCTCCCCTGCTGAGCCCAATGCACGAGATCGAAGTGTCCGAGCAGGACCTTTAGACCAGTACTAAACCCGACCGCCGCCTCGGGAGGAGTACGGAAGTAATTGATGATCATCGAGATATTTTGATGACCTGAGATCTGGTCGACTATTGGAGGAATCCAAAGCACTACGAAAAGCAGAGATGCGCCGCCAAGCCACCGCAACTCTTTGAGGCGGGATTCAGATTCGCGCAGAGTTCGAGAGACTGTTATAGCGAGCATCAATAGGCCTACTCCGCCGACCAATCCGACATACGGAATATGTGTCTGCGCGCATAGCGCGCCAAAGAATGCGAACGGAAGCCACCCAACTGGGTCACGATCTAATACAGACCATGCCGCCAACAGGACTACGAACCATGGAAGCAATGGTAGATACGGATTCCACGGCTGCGTTACAAGTAGCGGCCCATAACGCCACATCACAACCGCAAGAACTGCGGCAATCGCTGACGCCATAGCCGGACCACCGCGTCGCGTCGCCAACCAAAGTGCAGTTATGACTGCGGCGAGCGAGAGGAGGATTGTTGCGTACTCAAGTCCATGAGCACTTGATCCGCTCAACTTATAAACGATCGCCAATGCATAGAACGAGAGCGGTCCCGGATGGCTTCCTTGGTCAGGGAAATTACCAATACGCCCCGGGAGGCCAACCAACGGAGTATGCGACGTGCCTACATCTCTCACTCGAAACTCGGTCATTGCTAAATCAAGAACCGGATACCAAGCATGGCGAGATATAAAGACTCCGGCCACAAGGAGCACTGCGGAGAAGACCAAAGACCACGAGAGCACAGGATGCTGAGCACACCAAGCGCGTGCTCCAGCCATTCGGTTGCGAGCGGGAGAAAGAGACCCGGAGGCGTCTTGATCGGCTCTCATCTATCCTCCCCTCAATTAACAAACGGGCCAATCGCTTAGATGATGGGCAGCAGCAAGGGATTCTACGGCTATGAGTCTCTCGGGCATGTGCGAGGCCATAAATACCTCCATAAGTACCGTCACTCCATAAGTACCGTCATAAATACAGCCATAGACATAAGGCCTAAGCGCATTGGTTCGAGACCAACATCGGAGGTCGCAGCTCTGGTGAATTTGCTGTCAAAGCGGCTCAGTTTCGCTAGTAACCTGCCATCTCTATGCCCAGCCGGTCTTCAGCCTCCAGAGTCGCTCCTTATGCAGATGCGCTCTTAGCTCGCGACCTTCCGGCACTTGACCCACAGCGGCGATCTGAGGCAGTTGAGTTTGTAGCGGTCCGCGTCGCCGATCTCCCAG
>CAEZZU010000021.1_pt1 | contig 8959 bp, 9 predicted proteins | sample 7266921 | NCBI WGS metagenome assembly CAEZZU01 (sample SAMEA6813969, study PRJEB35770) | uncultured Actinomycetes bacterium | biome: Freshwater; feature: Freshwater reservoir; material: water | place: Czech Republic | collected 2016-08-15 | depth 30m m
ACCGACACGCTGCGAATATTTATTTTCATCTCTGTGGTAGTTGGCCTGATTACTGCAGCCGGCACGATGGCTCAGACAATTGGCCTTCGGCATACAACGGTCTCCAACTCGGCATTCATCACCGGACTATTCGCGGTATTCACGCCAATCATTGAGGCGCTTATTTATAGAAGATGGCCGCGACGCGGAATTGTTGAGGCAGTAGCAGTATCGATGGTCGGCCTATATCTACTCACCGGCGCTTCGCTCTCTCTGCATTTTGGCGATGTGTTGACTCTCGCCGCAGCACTCTTCTATGCGGGCTGGTATGTGATTGTTGGGGCGTATGCAAACCGATTTAACACGATCGCTTTTGTGGCGACCCAACTCGCTGTGATCTCAATAGTCTGCTTGCCCTTCGCGATTATTGATGGCTTTGGGAAGATTGACTCATATGTTCTCTGGACAATCCTCTATACAGGGGTCGGGTGCTCAGCGATTGCATTCTCTTTATCTGCATGGGCTCAACGCCGAGTCGATCCATCACGAACAACAATTATTAGTCTCGTGGAGCCCGTGGTAGCTGGAGTAATTGGCTTTTTCGTAGGCGAGCGCTTGGGGATACCCGGCTATCTTGGAGCCGTTTTGATCTTGGCTGCCATTGTCATCGCAGAGCGCGGAACTCATGGGCGCACAGCAGCAGTAGAAACATCTAGCGAAACATCGAGAGAAACACCGAGCGGAGTTTGACCCGGGACCGCCAAGTGGTGAGAATGGCGCAATGGTAGATGGACGCAAACCCAGACCCGCTTTTGCACCTTGGGACAGGAGAGCCCTCCCGGGTCTCTTCGATGTCGAGGAGTCAGCACGCCGTGTAGGCGCATATGCATGGCTTGAGATGAGACTCTTCGAGGCACTAGGCGGATGGATCGCCACAGTCCCTGAACTTGATGTCAAACTCGTACTTGGGCGCCACTGCTATCACCACGCCTGGCATGCAGAGCAGTTGCAGCAGCGGCTTCCAGAGTTGCGCGAGATGAACCCAGCGCGCCTTACCCTCCCAGCCAACGAGGGAATAGTTGCCTTCGCTGAGGCGCTAATCGAGCCGGAGGCTGCGGAGCAGACAATTGAGAAACTCGTTGGCGTATTTAGAGTGCTGCTTCCACGGACTATTGCGGCTTATACGTACCACCTAAACGGCACCTCAACCATCACAGATGCCCCAACGATTCGTACACTCAATTTCTTGCTGCAGGACGAGTTCGAAGACTGGCGTGAGGGAGAGATGCTGCTTCAGTCGCTCATAAAAACCCCCGAGCAGATTGAGCGTGCTTCAAATAGGTCTAAATCTCTTGAGGCCTTGATCGTGGTGGCGGGTGGTATCGCGGGAGCGGGTACGCTTGGCGAGGAAGTAAATGAGTCGGAGAATAAATCAGAGGCGGTTCCAGAGTGAAGAGATTTCTGCCAGTTGAAGAGCTTGCACGCGACGAGCGTTTTATCCGGTCCGACCTAGCTGAAGGATTTGCTGATCCTCGCAATGGACGCGTCCGTGATCGCACCATTAGTACGGCGCGCCTTCAACCAGATCGAGCAGCAGCGCCCGACCGCGCCCGATCTCTAATGCACGGAATTTTCGTAGGGGAGATACAGGCCCTTGAGGCTGCAGGGCGTACAACATTCGATTTCGACGACGCAGATGCGCCATTTGCTCTGAAGCTCGATATGGCACGTCAGTGCTGGGATGAGTCTCGTCATGTAGAGATATCAGTCAAACTCGGCGAGCACATGGGTACTGAGATCGGCGAATATACAGAGGCAACGTTTCTTTATGAGGCTGCTTGTGTAACTGACCCTGCGATGCGACTTGCGGGAGTAAATCGCGCGCTCGAGGGCCTAGCGATTGATGTCTTCAACACGATGAAGGATTTTGGTGAAGCCTCGGGCGACCCGGTTCTTAAATTCTGTGAAGACTGGATGCTCGCCGATGAAGTCACACACGTGAAGATGGGCTCTGATTGGCTCCGTCGACTAACCGAGCGTGACCCTGAGAGGCGTGAGCGCGCACTCGAGTTCCAGCGTGCAGTCGACAAACTCTTCAGCCTTGGAGGGTTCCGAGGCGAGACCGATGAGAGCCCAATCCAGATTGCTCGTAGATTCCGCGAGTTGGCTGGCTTCGATACCAAGGAGATCGACGAGATTGCAGGGCTTGCCGCCGAATCGATCGCTGAGACTCGTGCGCTACTTGGTAAGACAGGCTGAGTTCTGTGGCGAATCTCCTCCTCATCCCTGAGGAGTTCACGCTCGTGCTCTTTGAGGCGAGTCGTATGCGCGAACTTTTAGATGAGGTGCTACTCGCGATCGGCGCCCCAAGTGACCTAAATATCACTATTGAGGTCGATGAAGAACTCGCACAGCCGATGATCGCTTCATTTGTTGATGTTGATGACGCGCGAATCTCCCTTTGGTACTCCGGGGGGAATTTTGAAGACACTCTCAAGGCACGAGTTCTTGATGAAGAGCGAACCCGGCGCGAGTTAGGTGTTGGGATACTGCGTGGGATGGACCGCCTTAGCCCTGAGTTTGCAGGCGCGCCGCGTGATAACAAACTCTCCGATGGGCAGCGAGTGTTGTGGGAAGTAACTGCAGAGGGGCGCTGCGTGCGTGCAGGAATACCGACGCGCGAAGCCCGTCTTAGATATGTCTACCGACTTGCCTGTGGTTTTAGTGATACCGCTGATGCTGCTTACGAAAAAGCATGGAGCGGTGGCTTCTCAACTTGGGAGAGCATCGCGGATGCAGTCGCCAGTATTACCCCAACGGCGGAGACAACGAGTCGCGCAGTGCGACGCGATGATCTGCGACAAATACGCGAGTAGTAAGCCTGCCCTATTTAAGGACATCTCTACTTAAGAAGTGTCTAAATAAGGTCGTGGGCACTGATTCCGAGTGTGAGGTCGAGTACCGGTGCAGATTGGAGGAGGGGGAGCGCGTCCTCTGCCATCGCAACCATCTCGTTGGAGTCGGCATGGAGGCGTTGAGCGGATTCATCAGCCCACTTCTCGATAAGCACAAAACGCCCTGGTTCAATTAGGGACGCCGCTAGGTCAACATTGCGACACCCCGGATTACCTCGCGTGAGGACTGTATAGCGAGAAAGCACCCCGGCGAGGCTGGACTCAGACCCGGGGATCGCTGTAAAAACCCCCACGACGATGAGAATCTCACCTGAGTCTCTCGACTCAAGATCGTCCTCTAGTTCTGGGTTTCTAGGACTGCTGCGCTCTGGATTGGTCATGATTGAGGTGCTCACTCTGCTGGGTTATCCACAGGCAACCTGTGGATAAATAGGGGGACTTGACGCGTAAGTTACTCTATAGGGAGGGAGTGGCTAGAGGGGCCAGTGATGGTTAGCAAACCCTTCTGCTTGGCTGCTACTGGATGGTTTGGCGATTGATATCTCTGAATTCAATTAGAGCCTCAAAGCCGAGCGGGAATTAATTGCGAAGCGGAGGCGTTAATAGTTTCTCCACAGGCTCGTGGACTCTGAGATGACTCTAAAAGTTATCTCGAACCCAGGGACGGGTGGTAAGTGTGACAGAAGAGACAAAAATTTCTTGATTAAGAGAGATTTGTGGCTCTGCGTTTCGCTCTTTTGAGGGCGAGTAGCAGAGAATAGCCAGCTAGACCCGGCCGGGATCACCGGTTGGTCGCGAATGAGGCAGAGATGCCCCACTCGAAATCGGCGTTTGAGGGGCAATTGTGGCGAAGGATCGTGTGGATAGGGATGAGGAAGATCTTGTCCGGCTCTACCTCACAGATATTGGGCAGTACACACTGCTCACAAAAGATGATGAGGTCCGCCTCGCTCAGTTGATTGAGAACGGCATTAAGGCGCGCGAGCAGATCGCAGACGCCGCTGCATTCAAGAAACTGACACCCGCTAAGAAGCGCGAAGTTAAGCGAGCGGATCGTGACGGCGAAGAGGCCACACAGACCTTCGTACAGTCGAACCTGCGCCTCGTTGTATCAATCGCAAAGAAGTATCAGGCATCTGGTCTTCCACTTCTAGACCTAATCCAAGAGGGAAACCTCGGTCTCATCCACGCAGTTGAGAAATTCGACTGGCGTAAAGGGTTCAAGTTCTCGACCTATGCAACTTGGTGGATTCGCCAAGCCATTACTCGCGGTATTGCTAATACCGGTCGCACTATCCGTCTTCCTGTACATGCTGGTGACACGCTTGCTCGTCTCCAGAAAGCCCGATCGCGTCTCGAGCTAAAACTCGGTCGTCAAGCAACTCTCTCGGCGCTAGCTGCTGAGGTAGAGATGCCCGAGGACAAGGTAACCGAGGCGCTTCGCTTCGCAGCCGAGCCCCTCTCGCTCTCAGAGCCACTACGAGAAGATGGCGATGCTGAGCTTGGAGACATAGTTGAGGATCGCTCGGCTGAGTCTCCATTTGAGGTCGCTGCAACGGCACTGCTGCCCGAGGAGATAGAGAAGTTACTCGCACCTCTAGATGAGCGTGAGAAGCAGATTCTTCAACTCCGTTTTGGTCTAGATCGCGGAGAGCCGCGCACTCTTGAGGAGGTTGGGGAGCACTTCAACCTGACACGAGAGCGAATCCGCCAGATTGAGGCTCGTGCGATGTCCAAGCTGAGGCACCCATCAGCAGATACTGGCGCTCGCGACCTGCTCGCCGTTTAGTACCTAGTTAATAGGGTCTTAAGTGTTTAGGGTCTTCAATGTTTAGGGTCTTCAATGTTTAGGGTCTTAAGTGTTTAAAGCTCTGGTAGTAATAGCGGTTGTTGTAGTCGGCGTAATTGCTGCGCGTGTTGTGCGCGATAACCGCTGATTAATTTGTATCTGCTTCTTCTCTAAGCAGGCCTTCATGCTCGTGTGTGAAGAGTGCGGGCGTTCCTCCGGTATGTAGGAATACAACTCGTCCGTTTATGCGACCATCGGCGGCATGCGTGCGAAGTGCGTCTAGTGCCTTCGCGGTATAGACCGGGTCGAGTATCAGCCCCTCCGATTGCGCTGCAGTACGCAGAGCGCTAATCGTCTGATCAGATGCCCTTCCGTAACCAGGGCCAACGTGGTCGTGGTCTACAAAAACCCTCCCCATGTTATTTGCAACGCAGAGGAACTCGGCGGTGGACTTAACAAGTTCAGGTACTGCTTCATCGAGGTCGGGGCGCGTACCTACGTCTACCCCGAGGACGCGAGTGTTCGATGCGCCTAGGCCTAGAAGCAGCCCTGCGTGGGTTCCGCCAGATCCATCTGCAACAACTATCCAATCCATTGCAAGATTGTCTACAGCGGCAAACTGGTCCTCTATCTCATGTGCAGCTAATTCGTAGGCCCCGACACCAATAGTGGATGCGCCGCCAATGGGGATTGGATACGGGAGGCCGCCGCTCTCGGCAAGTTGATCAGAGATATTGAGGATGCTCTCCTCTATCTCGTAGTACTCGTTACCACTATTAAAATGGATCGTTGCACCGAGCAAATGACACATGAGGAGGTTGCCTTCGTAACGCTCTGGCTTAGGGCCACTAAGCGCAAGATGGCACTCGATTCCAAAGCGGTTTGCGGCAGCGGCTGTAACTCGCGCATGGTTACTCTGTCGACCTCCGCCGGTTACCAATACATTGCAGCCCTGATCAACTGCGTCTTTAACAAGGAGGTCGAGTTTTCGGACCTTGTTCCCACCAAGGGCTAACCCCGTGAGGTCGTCACGTTTGATCCAGAGGTCAGAAATGCCAAGAATCTCGCCGAGACGCGGTGCTCGCTCTATAGGTGTAGGTAAATGCGCGATTATTACTGGGTTCACGCACGGGCCCCAAGGGCGCGTCGCCAGGCGACGTAGACGGCAGCGCCGATAGCCCCGACAGTTAGAACACCTGCCGCCGCGAGTGTCGGTGCTTTTGGTGGGTTAGGAACACGGTCCCTTAGGCGTACTGGTTGCTGGAAGGTACGTATCTCCCAGCCTTTCTCCTTAGCGACACGCGCTAATTCGCGGTCGGCATTTACAGGCACTGGATGCCCAACAATCTCTAGCATCGGTAGGTCTGTGATCGAGTCGCTATACGCGTAGCACTCTGCAAGATCTAAACCATCGCGCAGTGCAATACCGGCGATCGCCTCTGCCTTGAATGGGCCGTAGGCATAGAACGCAAGATCGCCTGTGTAATTCCCGTCATCATCTATATCGGCCAATGTCGCGATTACCTCGTCGGCTCCGAGATACTCAGAGAGCGGGCCGACTACCTCCATCGGCGAGGAGGAGACGATAATCACGCGCCGACCAGCAGCATGGTGCTCGGCGAATAACTCAAGTGCCTCTGCAAAAATAATTGGTGAAATGATTTCGTCAAGAGTCTCGCGCACAATTGTTGCAATGCGTTCTTGGTTCCATCCCTTGGTCAGGGAGAGCATCGACTCGCGTATCTTCTCCATCTTGCTTTCATCGGCGCCGACGAGCATGAATACAACCTGCGCGTAGATGCTCTTAGCGATCATGCCCCTTGAGAGAAGACCCTCGCGATAGAAGGGCTTGCCGAACGCGAGGACAGAGCTCTTAGCGATGATTGTTTTATCGAGGTCGAAGAACGCGGCGCCTGGCATCCTTGGAGGATACGCCTATGTTGGGCAGGTGTGGTCAAGCATTATTGGAGTTGTTCTAATAAGGCCATTTTTATCGGGTAAACGCATAGAGATATTTTCCTTGACTTGCATGGGAACGGCGGTCTACCGTCTCTTTGCTCTCCCCTGACTTTCCCCAAGTCGTAATTTTTCACTGCACTTGAAGGGAGAGAGCATGTCGCTCCTCGCCATATGGTCCCCAAAGGGCGGCTCCGGAACCTCAGTGGTTGCCGCTGCTTGCTCGCTAGTCCTCGCCCGCTCGGGCCCCACCCGCCTCGCCGATCTTGCCGGTGACCAGCCGGCAATTCTTGGCATGGGGAATGATCCCGATACGGGCTTACTCGATTGGCTCGCACTCGGGCCGGAGGCTGAGAGCGAAGCCCTTACGCGCCTCGCGGTAACGGCTGCGCCAAACCTATCCGTGCTGCCTCTGGGTGGGGCGCTGCTCCAAGAGGTGCACCCGAGTGGCGAGGCTGGTGCTGCTCTCGCTGTTGCGCTGCGAGATGGCCCTCCCACGGTGATTGACCTCGGCACCGCGAATAGCGCTGTTGCCCAAGGTGTGCTCGAGGTAGCGGATATCTCTTTGATAGTTGTACGACCGTGCTATTTGGCTCTCCGGCGAGGCGTAAGGCGCGCGTCTACCCGCCGTGTCGCAGGGGTTGTCTTGGTAGAGGAGCCAGGCCGAGCACTTGGAGTTCGCGAGATTGCCGATGTGATTGGTCGACCCGTAATAGCGAGGGTGCCAGTGCGTGAGGTAATTGCACGGGCAGTCGATGCCGGGGTATTGCCGACGCGAATCCCAGAGGCGTTGGAGCGCGCAGCACGCGATGCGCTCAACGCTGTAGGGCTTAACCCGAGCGAAGCTGGGGCGGCTGCGTGAATGATCTGCTTGGGGCGACAGAGGCCTTAGCGATTCGCAGACGGGTTAGGGCGCGCATAGCGGAGTCTCCAGCGGTACCGCGTTCCGCTCTCCGCTCGCACATGATGGCGCTTGTCGCCGAGGAGGCCCCCCTGCTCTCCTCGGCGGCAGCCGCCCCACTTGTCGAGACGCTCATTGACGATCTAACTGGCCTGGGCCCACTCGAGGCGATCCTTAGAGACACCGAGGTCACCGAGATAATGGTAAATGGAGACTCGAGTTGCTGGATCGAGCGCGCAGGGCAACTTGAGTGTTTGCCGATGCGCGTCGATGCAGATGAACTGCTGCGAATCGTGGAGAGAGTAATTACTCCACTAGGGCTTCGTCTAGATAGGTCCTCTCCAATGGTAGATGCGCGTCTTCCAGACGGAGCGCGCCTTCACGCTGTAATCGCTCCAGTAGCGATTGATGGGCCATGCCTAACCATTAGGCGTTTTGGAGCAACACCAGTTCCACTCGAGGCATTCGATCCCGACGAAGCATGTATCTCATTCCTGCAGAGAGCGATCGAGTGTGGTGCAAATATGGTGATCGCAGGAGGAACCGGGGCCGGCAAGACAACGCTTCTAAATGCTCTTGGCGCCTTCATCGATACGAACGCTCGCATTGTGACAATCGAAGAGACGGCCGAGTTGCGACTCCCCGGTCGTCACGTGCTGCGTCTTGAGGCGCGATCCCCAAATGCTGAAGGGGCCGGTGCCGTAACGGTTCGTGACCTAGTTCGGACTGCATTACGCATGCGCCCAGATCGAATCATTGTTGGCGAGGTGCGGGGCGCCGAGGTGCTCGACATGCTTCAAGCACTAAATACTGGACACTCAGGCTCGGCTACAACTCTCCATGCAAATGGGGCTCTAGAGGCGCTTCATCGAATTGAGAGTCTGGCGTTGCTCGGGGGCGGTGAGATTCCCCTGGCTGCAGTGCGCGCCCACATTGCTGCTGCGATTGACCTCATTATCGTCGTGACTCGTGGCATCGGGGGCTCAAGGCGGATTGTTCAGATAGCAGAGGTATCGCCACCGGGAGCGCGACTCGCGGTAATAGATCGGTGGATACGAGGACGCGGCCTCATCGAGGGTCCCGCATCCCGACCAGCGCTTAGAGACGCAGCCGTTAAGTGATGGTTCTGTGATGGTGGCTCCTTTCGCCTTTGCCGGCGCTGTCTTCCTCGCGCACTCTGCTCGGATTGGGGAGGCTCGCAGGCGCGGGAACTCTCTACGTGTCTCAGAGACGCGATCCCCCAATCAGCTAGAGGTTCTTCTAAACGATGCAATCGATCAGAGCGAGCTACGCATCTCAGGGCAGCAACTCCTTGGCGGGTGGGGGATAGCGGCTGCACTTGCATTTTTTACAGCTCCCCTTCTTGGTGTGGCAACTGCCGCCACAATCTGTGCGGGTATATTTCTGGCGCTACCGGCA
>CAEZZU010000022.1_pt1 | contig 8948 bp, 5 predicted proteins | sample 7266921 | NCBI WGS metagenome assembly CAEZZU01 (sample SAMEA6813969, study PRJEB35770) | uncultured Actinomycetes bacterium | biome: Freshwater; feature: Freshwater reservoir; material: water | place: Czech Republic | collected 2016-08-15 | depth 30m m
ATGAGCGCGTCCTGGTCGCCGGCCATAGATGCCGAGAGCGGAGTCTCGTACTACGTCTTTGCCATAGGTACCAACCCAGCAGGAGACACAACCACTAGAGGCAATACTCGTTGGTGGCAAGTCACATACTCAACAAGCATGAGCGTAAACGTCGCGCTTGACCCCGCAGTGACCTATTACTTAAGCGTCTATGCGGTAAACGGTGCAGGGCTAAGTAGCGCATTCGCAACTAGTAATCCCGTTCATCCGGTTTGGCGGGCGCTGGGTGCGCCGACAAATGTGATGTCAATTGCTTTCTCCGCCAATGGATACGACGCAGGAGGAGCGGCTACTGCAGGCTGGACCACTACCCAAATCTCAACGATGACTGCGTTCTACACGCGGATGTACCCAATCCTTGTCGCTCTTTACGGACCACCTGCGGACAACTACACCGTCACAGCAGTGCGCGACCTTGCCTACACGCGCAGCAACATCTTCATTCCGTCAACCGACGAAATCCGCATGTCTGATTCCTTCTCTCCACAACTATTTACTCACGAGTTAATACACGCGTTTCGGAATGACCACATTCTCTCGAGTGACTCGAACTGGTCATACGACCCAACCCTCTCTGGGTTTGAGGAGGGGTTTGCTCAAGCTGTGAGCTACGAAGCCATGAACGCCTATGTAGCGGCGTACCCGACCGACTCAATTGTTGCGGGAAATACTCTCTGGGGCTCTAGCAACGATTCAAACTACGACGTGCAGAATGTTCCAGAGATCCGCGGAACCGACTTCTGGAGTGATGGTGGAGGAACCGGTCTTTACTGGCTTCGCTACGAAATGGCTGCGGCTGCTATTCGAAAAATCAACATTGAGTCACCCGGGTTCTACAAGGCATTCAACGCTGAGTACTACCGCAGGATTAATGCCAGCCCTACAACGCTTCGATCAACACGCGCGGTAATCGTGGACATCATTAAGACTCTCGTTCCGCAGATTGAGAGCACACCTGCGGCAACTTGGATCGACGCGCAGAACATCTTCTATTCGCAGAACGTGTACGGCCAGAAGATCTTCCACAAGATTCAGGATTACCCAACAAGCCAGCTATATGCATTCCAGAGTCTCTACTTCATGGAGACAATGAGTTGTGGAAGCGAGTGGGCTTGTTGGGATGGAACGAAGTGGGTCTATCACCGACTTAATGGTGCGGCAGGCACCGCTCGCCTGCTCGACGCGGAAGGCTCGGTCGTCTGGTCCGGCCCTCTGCAGATGACACCGACAACGAACCCTGCAGCCGGGTACATGGGCTTCGGCTCTGCGATCAAGAGCCTTACTACGGCATCAACGCTGCTTCCTTGGCCGGGCGGCAACACCGCGGAGTACGTGATGAACCTCTCTACTTTGAGTCTCTATACATTTGAGACAACATTCACAGACCCACTAACCAACAAATCAACTAGTAGCAGCATCAGGAGAGTGCTCGGCCAGCCGGTTACAAACTCTTTTGGTGGCGTTTATGGTGGAGTTGTCGGGCATCGAAACGGCACCATCTACCTAGACCATGCCGGTATGCCTAGTGAGCCAGGAATACCGGTAGTCCATGGCGCATTCGCTGGGACTCGATCTTGGTCCGGCATCTCCAACACCCGAACCGGGGGACGCGACTCAATCCCTGGTCGAGTGAGCATAACTTTTCTCGATAGCGATACCGGACAGACATTTAGCGCGACACGAAATGTTGATTATGGGAGTGCAACAGGTAGCCAGATGTTCCTATTTGACTTTCCCCCGATCTCTGACACCACTCCACCGGCGGTCACCATTGCATCACCTGCGACGGCGGCCTCCATCTCAGGGTCTGTAGCAATTAACGCGAATGCATCCGATGACGCTGGGGTCACAAGAGTTGAGTTCAGAGTCGATGGATCTCTCATCGCTACCGATTCAGCTGCTCCATACGGCACCACTTGGAACGCCGAGGCAGCGCCTCTCGGTCTCCACTCGATAACTGCTAAGGCGTTCGATGCAGCAGGAAATTCATCGGTCTACACAGTGACTCCACGGGTGGTTGACGCAACCGCCCCGGTAGTTAGATTCACAGCACCGCTAACTGGAGCCCTATTCGCGACGGGTGCAAAAGTAACTCTCGCAGCTACAGCGACCGATAACCGCGGCGCAACGCGCGTTGAGTTCTCGGTAAACGGAGTATTGAAAGCCACAGATAAGACAAGCCCATACTCTTGGATTTGGAGCGTGCCCTCGGGTAGAGGGATTACCTACACGCTCCGAGCACGCGCCTTTGACGCAGCTGGGCTCTTCTCTGACTCCATTATTTCTGTGAAATCGAAGTAATTGAATCGAAGTGACAAATGGTCACAAGCAGCAAGCGCCTTAGGTAAGGCCGCTTAAGTCTGAGACTTCGGTTCGGAAATTTAAGCCCGCATGTAGGACTATCGGGGAGTGAGAATACTTGTCTGCTCTGGAACCAGCTTCCTCTTAGCCGTACTTTGGTTCGATTTAATGTTCGACACTCAAGTACTAGGGAAGAGCGGTGCAACCCTCCCCGAAGAGACTCTCGATTCAATCTCGCGTTACTACTCGCGCGTCACTACTACAGCAAAGCCAATGAACCGGTTAGTTGGTGTCGCAATGCTCGGAACATTGGTCGCACTTGCCGTTGAAGTGCTGAAGCACCAAATCCCGTCGAGTCGAGCTGTTATGTCGCTTGTTCTCGTCGTACTCGCTATCTCAATTGCACTTGGTCGCACGCTAAGAAATGCGGTTCGCTTGGGGCGCCAGGAAGAAGACCTCGTTACGCAGTCCCGCCTTGCGCGTTTAGTATTGCGCGACCACTTGATTTTATTCGTGGCCCTAGGTTTGGTGCTGATGCTCCAGCTGCTGCCTGTATGACATTTGATTGCGGGCAGTATCGGCTCTTAGAACTAAAGAGGCCACACCTGTGGAGTGTCAGGCGCCCCAAGTAAATCGCCGTCACTAATCCCCACTTGGGTAGGCCTCCTCGGCACCCCAGGCCGGAAGTTGTAGCGGATGTCATCCCCGCAGTAGCGAAGCGAGATTGCCCGACGACGACGCGTAGCAGACGAATTACTCGGCGAACCGTGGAGCGTTCGATAGTGATGTACAACCACGTCACCGGGCACGAGTTCAAATGATACGAGTTGCTCACGGAGTGCAGGGTCTAGAAGAACCTCTGGAACAATCTCTCCTTCGGTCCCAGGTATTGGGTCTGGAATAGTAAAGAGATTCGGTCGAAAATCGCGGTCCCATAGGTGCGAACCGCGCACGTACTGAACAGCACCGTTACTTGCATCTGCTCTATCTAGCGGAATCCAAAATGTTGCTGCTTGCGAACCAGCAACATGAAAGTAAGCGGCATCCGTATGGAACTCGGTCTTAAAAGGTGCTCCGGGCTCCTTTACCAAAACACTGTCTTCGTAGAGCCAGGCCGCATCGCTCTCCAGTAGTGCAGCCGCTACTTTCGGTATCGGCCCAGCGCAAGCAAACCGCTCAAAATCAACATCGTCTCTCCAATGGGTCGAACCGGCGCGGAATGCTGGAGAAGAACTTCCCCCTGCAAATGCACCGACGTCCGCGGTCTCAGGCGAGATTAATGCGCGCTCTACCGGGCCAGCCATTGCGCTTACAAACTCAGGATCGATAATTGCCGGGAGAAAAACGACTCCCTCTTGAGCAAAGGTAAGCACTTCATCTCTAGTAACCGACCGAAGCGCTCCAGGTATCTCAATAGTCACGAGTAGAAACGTAGCGGCTTTCCCGACAGCCTGGCAACCAACACAGGTCCCGGGAGACGCTATGAGCTCACACAGGCGCCTTAATAATCCTCGCTATGAGCACCACTAATACAACAAGCGAGAGCGAGGTCTGGAACATCATGAGAACCTTGACGGGGCGCCTACGCACTCCTTCGAGAGTTGGACCAAATGTTGATTGAGTGTTGAAGGAGAGCGACAAGTAATCAACCCAGCGAGGTGGGTCATCTGGACGGAGTGCATCGGGAGGAAAATCAAAAGCACCTCCGGTTAAGTAGGCATCAGCAAGCATGTACCAGAGGGAGAAAATCAACATATTTGAGGCAAATAGAAGCCCCAAATCAATAATCAGTCCAGTCTGGCTTGCGTTCTGCAGAGTCGGAGTTATGACTAGAATTGCCATGTTCTGTAGCACATTGAGCGTCGCAACACAGAGATATGCGACGAGGAGACTAGGTGGAAATCCTTTCTCGTCGCCCTTTGCAAGCCTCGAGTGATGATGAGCGGCATGGCCAACACCAAAGGCAAGGACAACCAAGAACAGAGCATCTCCGCCCAAAGACAGGATCTGAATAAGTCGTTCGCTCCCGGAAGCCGCAGCATTAACAATATTTGAGACTCGATTGCCAAGGATGAAATCAAATATCTGCACGACAACAATTACTGATCCGAATACGAGGATTGAGACGGGGTGGCGACGATGCTCTTGCAACCCCGAGGCCTCGCTAGATGATGGGGGTACGGGTATTACCGATTCATTCAACTTAAAGAGACTCCTCTATCCATACAGATAAAAATTTTCACGCGATTGGAAAAAGTCCACGGTGCTCATAAAGACTGAGACTGCTTACGTACAATAGACAAGGAGCAGGGCGCAGCAGTATGGGATCTTCAAGAATCAATAGCGCTGGTGCGATATTCCTTGTGATATCCACACTTACCCTCGGTGCTTGCTCCTCAAATAGCGAATCCAGTGCGAAGGTAACCACCACCACCAAAAAGGCCTCGAGCCCAGGAGATGGCTCCGAGGTTGTAGTTGATGGACCAACAACAACGACCCTCCCCCGCGACGCTACCTATCGCATTGGCCTAGAGGGCCCTCTCACCGGCGAGCAACGCGAGACGGGGATCGGGATGCTGCGCGGTGCGCGCATGGCGGCAAAGGAACTCAACTCCAACGGCGGGATCTTGGGCAAGCAAGTAGTAGTTGTTCCGATCGATGACAAAGCAGACCCTGTTGCTGGAGTCGCAGCGGCTAATGCTGCGATTGCTTCAGGGCTAGACGGAGTCGTCGGGCCTTACAACTCTGGCGCTGGTCTCCAGACCCTTCCTCTTTATATCGCTGCAGGCCTCGTGCCAATTCGCCTTACATCCTCAGACCAGACCGCGGGGCTTGGATTTACTCTCCAGCCGATGACCTCGCAGATTGCGCCGGTAGCCGCGGAGACAGTTACGGGTTGGCTTGGGGCAAAGAGCGTCGGAATAATTTTTGACTCAACGCAGGCATATACAACCGACGCTGCAACTGCAATGAAGGCGCTTTTTACAGCGGCCGGAGTGACTATCACCTCATACACGCCCATCAAACCTGGCAAGAAGAGTTACAGCTCTGTCGTTGCAAAGGTTGCTCGCACCAAACCCGACGTGATCTACGTAGATACCTATTACCCAGAGGGCGGGCTGATCGCAAAGGAAATGTTCAACACCAAGGTGAAGCCCCAGTGCCTCGCTGATTTCGGTGCGTACGACAATGGCTTCATACCTGCTGCAGGTATTAAGGCCGCGCAGAAGTGCCCGGTGCTTGGAGTACCGGCCCCATCCGACTTCCCCGGTGCCGGCTCATTAATCGCTACATATAGGAAGCTCTATAAGGCCGCACCCGGAGCATGGACGCCTTACGCATATGACTCATTAAATGTGTTGGCTGCTGCAGCATCAGTCGCTGGCAGTTTTGAGGCTAAGGGTCTCACTGCGGCGCTCAACGGGACTAAGCGTTTCTCGGGATGGACTGGTCGTGTCGCGTTTGAGGCGAGTACCGGGAACCGCATCCCTGCGCCGATCACTGTCGACCTCGCCAATTCACGAGGAGAGTTCCACATCGACAAAGACTGGGCGAAGTTCACAAACTTTGGAGAGTGACCTTCGCAAGTAAAACTCGCTTGCACCACTGCTAAATCTGCAGCAACTCAGCACTTAGGTCAAGTTTGAGTCAAGACTTCCCCACTAGAGATCAGTACCTCGCGCGTTAGTCTCTCGCCGTTACTCAAAGTCCGAGTATGCGAACGCCAGCGCAGTAAGCGCCAGTGGGAACAAACCCAGTGCAATCAATCCCAGTCGGAGCAGATATGACAGAAGTGACCACTCCCAAAGACGCGCCTCCCACTGAAGCGCCGAACTCCAAAGCGGAGCCTGCAGCACCCGATACAACTGGGACAAACCAGCAACGCGTCAGATTCAGCATGCGCGCCAAGATGCTGCTCGCATTCGTGAGCGTCTTCACAGTCATCTTCGTTCTTCTCGGAGTACTGACTGTTAACGAGGTCGTTGGCCAGGCTGAGAAGCAACTAAAGAAGCAGAACCGTGAGACCGCCATCGGAGCCGCAAAACTAATTAGCGGCGATGACATGCTCAAGCTTCAGCAGGAGATCCCCGTCGGAGTTCCATCAAAATTCTTCCCGAAGAACTTCCCGACAGACAATGCCCTCTACCGCGAACTCTGCCAGCAGCTTGTTGATCTCCGAACGGCTGTCCCTAACGCATCTCCATATACTTTCTTCCAGGACCCTAAGACGAAGAAACTCCTTTGGGAAACAACCTATGTATACGACCCGCCAGAGGATTGGGCAGCGCCGTTCCGAGGCGACGTAACAGAGCTGGTTGGACCTGAGACTGGTCTCACGTACCAGCTCATGCTCAAGTCGGTAAATCAAGTCGTTGACCAGCCCCCATACGCAGAGTCCTCTGGTAAAAGGTGGGAGTCAACATATGCACCAATTAAAGACTCCAAAGGCAATAACGTCGCCGTCCTTGGTGTCGACTTCGCTATGGACTATGTAGAAACAGTCCGCAACGAGGCGCTTAAGGGAATCCTGCCAATTCTGCTCTTGAGCTACGCAGTACTGATCATCATGGTCTTGGTGCTAGCAACTTGGCTTACACGACCACTTAAGCGACTCACCGTTGCTTCACAGCGCATCGCAGATGGCGATTACGAGACCGAGATGGATCAACCGTCTACCTCTCGCTTCGCCGATGAGATGGCCGTGCTCTCCAGCACGTTCGCACTCATGGTTGAGAAGGTCCGCATACGTGAGCGAAACTTGGCCAGTCAGGTCCGCCGACTCACAGTGCAGATTGATGCGAAGAAGCGTGAGCAGTCCGTGGCCGAGCTCACCGACTCTGACTTCTTCTCCGACATTCTCGAGAAGGGCAAGGCATTACGTGAAGGCTTCGTCGCCGAGGTAAAGCCTGGAGGCTCCGCTGATGCAGCGACTGATGCCCCAGGAGACACTGAGGCCTAGCAAGTTAGACACATGTAGCAATACAAACTGCTGAGAGGAGAGGCGCTAGCGCCTCTCCTCTTTGCATCTGTGGGCTTGCAAAACTTAGGCGACTCGACTGAGGCACCGTCTCGGGACTCGGCGAAGCATCGGAGCTGCGAATAGGCAGCAGCAAAGCGATCGCTCGATGCGCGCTTATGTTCGCTCGACGGTTCTAAAGAACTGCGTGAGCAATTCTTACCTCTCAGCGAGACGCTTTCTACGCTTCAAATGAGGGCTAAGTAGTGCATCTGCCCAACTCCTAATTGCTACGCGCGACGCAGGTATCGCTGCCAGCGCGAACACTGCCGCTAACGCTGGGGCAATTATCGGAGCGTCGAAAGCACGAGCGATACCAAGTATCCCTCCAGCAGTTATCAATCCGATCCCATATGGCACCAAGTCAACGATGAAGGAGACTCGGGCTCTGCGCTGGTCTGGCACGAGTGCCATCGCTGCGCGACGAGCAACGTCATCGATACTCCACCACGGAACGCGCCAAGCAACGATTCCGATCAGCATCACTCCAAGGAGGTCTACCTGAACCCCAGCAACGATTATCACTCCACCAATAAGTGTGGCTATTGGAAGCAGGGCAAGCGACCCAGGAATATCGAGCTTCTCCATAGTCTTAGTGACAGCAGATCGCTGAAGAATCCAGCAGATTATGAAGACGAATAGAAGCGTTGAACCGTAGAGGATCTCTACTTTCGCCTCAGAACCTTTTGCCCAATCTGCTGACTGCGATAGGAATGTTCCCTCCAGCGCGGATCCCGCAACAAAGACAAGCGAAGACGTAATGAAGATTGCTCGAAATGCTTTAACGCCGCCCACAAAGTCCCAAGCGCTCTTAACGGACTCCTGAATATTCTCTTGCTCTCCGTGGCTCTGGTTGAGCGCACGTCCTTTCAATGATCGCGGCAAGAAAATCGCAAGAGCAATCAACCCAATTGGGCAGGCAATTAAAAGCGTGTAGAGCGGAATGTCGAGTTGAGTCAAGAGCAGCGGAGCAAACGATGCAATAACTAGACCGACAAATTGCCCTGCGTAGCGCCAGGTGATTACCCAAGGAAATACGCTGCGACTCTCCGCTGCGTTGAATAGATCTCCAAGCATTGCCCAGACAATCAGAGGTAGGAGAAAGTTCATCTGCTCAGCCAAGATGCAGGCCAAGCCTGTACCAATAATGCTTAACCTCTCGCTTGGATTAGCGATCAAGACCAAAGCGATGATGAATACGACTCCGTACCCAAGTGCAACTCGCACGAACGCTTTCTGGCGATCAATTCGGTCAATCCACGTAACCTGCGCGAACGCAACCAAGATGAGACCGAGCCCACCAAGCGGGTAAATAATTACTAGACCTTGAAGACCGGTTAAGTGGATGAATCGAGATGCAGCAACGATCTCAGCGATGAAGCCGAGAGCAAATACCGTAGAGAGAGCAACCGTCAGCGAGAACGCCCGGTCTCGCAGGTGATGCCCGTGCTGCGATCCCTCCACGCCAGAGAGGCGTTGCCCTGAGGCCTCCACGCCAGGTTCACCCTCCGATGAAGCACGCTGCGCTGGGCGCGCAAACGCTCCAAAAGGGTCATCTCCTGCCTCAGCAACTGCTCGGGGCTTCGGCTTA
>CAEZZU010000025.1_pt1 | contig 8894 bp, 6 predicted proteins | sample 7266921 | NCBI WGS metagenome assembly CAEZZU01 (sample SAMEA6813969, study PRJEB35770) | uncultured Actinomycetes bacterium | biome: Freshwater; feature: Freshwater reservoir; material: water | place: Czech Republic | collected 2016-08-15 | depth 30m m
ATCTCGCAGTGCGATTAGATCGCGCGTAAGGGTGAGGAATGAATCAGCTTCCTCGACCTGGTCTGCAACATTGAAGGACGCCGCATCCCCGAATGGGAGCCAAGGCTCAACACCGGGTTCAGTAAAGCCAAACCCAGAGCTCGCGTTCCACTGCATCGGCGTGCGCGCAGGGTCGCGACCGAAGACCGGATACATACGAATCCCAACCGGATCGAGTATCTGCTCGAGCGGAACCTCAGTATCTGGCATTCCAATCTCATCGCCGTAGTAGAGGAATACGCATCCGCGCAGCGTCAAGAGCATTACAAGCGCGGAGCGTGCACGATCTGCGTCACCCTCTGCCCAACGAGACGGGAAGCGATAGTTGTCGTGGTTGCCACCAGTCCAGACCGGAGCACTCCCTGACGGGATCGCTGCATCAGTCTCTTCAATGATCTTGCCCAGGGCCTCGGCGGAGAGTGGTGCATGGATCATCAGGAAGTTAAAGCCGAGATTCAGTTCATCGCCATCGCCATAAAAGGATGCGAGCATCTCAGTATCGAAGACATGCGTCTCGCCTATTAACACACGCTTCGGGGTATACGAATCTGCAATCGAGCGCCAACGCTTGATTACATCGTGGACCTCAGGGCGACATGAGTTGTAGAACTGGCGCTGGCCGCGCATCTTGATGAACCAGTGATCCCCATCCTCTACAGGTGGGTTGTCACGAAGTTGTTCATCCTTGATAACCATGTGAACGACATCTATACGGAAGCCCGCTACACCGCGGTCGAACCAGAAGGCGAGGATGCGATCAAACTCATCGCGCACCTCTGGGTTCCACCAATTGAGGTCGGGCTGCTCGCTTAGGAAGTTGTGTAAGAAATACTGCCCAGTTGTTTCGTCAAGAGTCCATGCAGGGCCTCCAAAACTTGATGCCCAATTATTAGGGGGTCCACCGTCTTCTGATGGATCCGCCCATACATACCAATCGCGCTTTGGATTACTCCGCGAAGCACGAGCCTCAATAAACCAAGGGTGCTCGATGCTCGTGTGGTTTGGTACCAAATCAAGAATGACTCGTAAATCGCGTTTTGCAGCCTCGCTAACAAGTGCGTCGAGATCCTCAAGTGTGCCGAGCGCTGGATCAACATCGCAGAAGTCTGAGACGTCGTATCCCCAATCTGCGTTTGGCGAGACCGTGATTGGGTCTAGCCAGATCCCCTTAACCCCCAACCAAGACAGGTGATCTAGGCGCTGTGTAATCCCCGGGAGGTCACCAATCCCATCGCCATTTGAGTCCGCATATGAGCGCGGATAGATCTGATAGAGAACTCCCTCACTCCACCAAGCCTCTGGATTCTCAGGCACTATTCCTCCCGTAACGCGAGTTATTGATTCGCGGAAAAAGACCTTTAAGCCACGTCTCGAAGAATCAGATCAGGACGCAGCGATCATGCGACCGAGGCGAAGAAGTGTCGGTGTTGCAGCACCGAGTGTGAACTCATTCATCTTCATCCACAAGAAGTAGCGGTGAATTGGGTAATCGAGGTCAATCGAGATTCCACCATGAACGTGGAGTACTGCGAACCCAACCCTGCTGCCACCCTCAGCAGCCCAGTATTTTGCAGAGGCAACTTGCTCGCGTGCTGGCTCTCCGAGTGAGAGATGCGAAGCGGCAGAGAGCATCGTGAGGTTCATTGCTTGAGTATCAATAAATGAATCAGCCATGCGCTGACCTACCGCTTGGAATGTTGCAAGCGGGCGATCAAACTGGAAGCGATTGGTTACGTGCTCGGCCGCGATGCGAATCGCCTCTTGTGCACAGCCCGCGCTGATCGCACAGATTGCAGTTGTGACGTGATCAAGGATCAAGCGCAGTGCGGCACCGTCATCAAGAAGGCCACCGAGGAGAGCCGAGCCATCAACCTTGACATTCTCCAGGGTGATCTCGAATCGAGCGTGCGTCATCATCTCTTGACGAGCAATGGTTACACCTTGAGCCTTGGCATCGAGGATAAAGATCCCGGTACCTTCTGGGGTTGTCACTGGGATCAAGATCTCGGTCGCTAACCCTGCAGCACTAACAGCAGTCTTAACTCCGTTGATAACCCAACCATCTCCGGCGCGTGTCGCTGTCGTCGAAGGCGTCTCAGGGTCTGCGCCGAACTCTTCGTATGCACCGGTCATGATTCGGGAACCGTCAGCAACGGATGGAAGGTATGCGCGCTTCTGCTCATCGGTACCGAACATTGAGATCGGGAGAGCGCCGCACACAAGGGTTGCCCAGAGAGGCATAGCAACAACGCGCCTACCCTGCTCTGCAAGAACGAGGCATAGCTCTAGGAAACTGAATCCAAGGCCTCCGAACTCCTCGGGTATTGCAACCCCAAGGAGGCCCGCGGAAGCAAACTCAGACCATGTGTCACTGTCAAACCAGTGGCCCTCGGAGTGCTCCTTTAAGCGCTCAAGGGTTCCTTTGTCGGTAAGTATCTGCTTTGCAAGGCCCTGTAGCGCTTGCTGCTCTTCGTTAAGAGTGAAATCCATTTGAGTTCTCCTGATTCAAATCGTTGCGAGTCTTAGATACGCGTCTGTGTTGCTGGATCAGCGCGGCGATGGGGGCATGTTGAGACCGAAGAGTGCGATGAGGTCTCGCTGCATCTCGTTGGTGCCACCACCGAAGGTGAGGATGTGCATGCTTCGAGTACGTGCCTCGATGCGACCACGTACAACCGCGCCTGGCGATCCAGCCTTTACCGTTGCGCTGGTCCCCATGATCTCCATTAGGAGTCGGAAAGCCTCTAGATAAAACTCTGTACCGAATACCTTGATGCTCGATGCATACGCAGGGTCAAGCGGCAAGCCCTGTGTAGCGTCAGATGCAACCTTCCAGTTGATTAGTCGCAGGAACTCAAGGCGTGCGTGAATGCGGGCAAGATTGATCTGCACCCAGTCTTGGTCGATGACGCGTCGGCCATCCGCAAGAAGCGTCACCTTGGACCACTCTGTTACATCCTCGAGCTGACGCTCAACGATCCCTGAAGAACAGAGCGTTACACGCTCGTGATTGAGCTGGTTCGTGATTAGTCCCCAACCCTTGTTCTCTTCGCCTACAAGGTTTCCGACAGGAACACGCACGTCGTCATAGAACGTGATGTTTGTGTTGAGTCCACCCATGTTCTTGATGGGCTCGACCTTTAAGCCTTTGACTCCAGTCGGCACAATGATCATTGAGATGCCTTTGTGCTTCTTCACATCTGGATCAGTGCGGACTGCAAGCCAGATGTAATCAACATCGGTAGCGAGACTTGTCCAGATCTTCTGACCATTGATCACATACTCGTCACCATCGCGAACTGCACGCGTCTTTAGTGAAGCTAGGTCTGTTCCGGCCTCAGGCTCTGTGTATCCGATAGCGAAGTGGATCTCCCCTGCGAGGATCTTTGGGAGGTAGAACGCCTTCTGCTCATCAGAACCGAACTGCATAATTGTTGGTGCGACAGAGTTGATGGTCAGCATCGGCACAGGTGCACCCGCTCGCATTGACTCATCGAAGAATACGAACTGCTCGACGGCAGTACGACCCTGGCCACCGAACTCCTTGGGCCAACCAATGCCGGCCCAACCATCCGCGGCCATCTTCTTCCAGAGCCCGCGCGCTACCGGACCGACTCCCTCACCCTTGGAGAGTTCGTCCTCTACCTCTGGGGTAAGCATCTGGTTGTAGTACTCACGCAGTTCGTCTCTTAAAGCGATCTGCTCAGGCGTGTAACCGATATACATGAAACATCCTCTAGGTGATTAATACGGTCATTATTAGGCTGATTATTAGGGTCATTATTAAGATGATTATTACGTATAGAACTTGGCGGAGGGGGTGGGATTTGAACCCACGGAGCTCTCGCTCAACGGTTTTCAAGACCGTCCCATTCGGCCGCTCTGGCACCCCTCCAGCTTGCAGAATAGGACACGAACGCTCAAAGAGTTCTACCTGCGCAGAAACTAAAGCCGTTATCTCTATTTAGGAGCAGTCCTTAGGAGCAGTCCCTAGGATCGGGGCCCAACCTTGGAGAACCCGGTATACGGCACCAGCACATCTGGGATCGCAAGCCCGCCATCTGACTCTTGGAAATGCTCAAAGAGAAATAGAAGGGTGCGCCCAACCGCGCAGGCTGTGCCGTTCAGAGTGTGGACTAGGCGGTTTCCGGCGTCATCCTTGACCCGAGCCCCTAGGCGCCGAGCGGAGTAATCGAGGTAATTGGAGCAAGAGGTGAGTTCTCGATATCGCCCCTCGCTCGGGAGCCATACCTCTATATCGAACTTTCGTGCTGCGGGGGCTCCAAGATCTCCAGCAGCGATATCTACAACGCGATACGGCAGGCCCAGGCCACCGACAATCTTCTCCTCAATTGCGAGGATGCGCTCATGCTCTTCGTTGGAGCGATCCGGGTGGGCCCATACGAACATCTCTACCTTGTCGAACTGGTGAACGCGGAATATGCCGCGAGTGTCCTTGCCATATGTGCCGGCCTCGCGCCTGAAGCAAGTTGAGTATCCGCCGTACCTAAGTGGCAGGGCATCGGCATCGAATAGATCGCCGCGATGGAGTGCTGAGAGTGGAACCTCGCTTGTGCCTACTAGAAAGAGTTCGTCCTCAGGGAGTGCATATACCTGGCTGCGGTCGGTCGGGAAGAAGCCCGCCTCCTCCATCGTCTGCTCGCGCACGAGTACTGGAGGGATGACAGGCGTAAAGCCATCGGCGGCGAGTTGAGACATAACCCATTGCACAAGAGCGAGTTCAAGGAGGACAGCCTCGCCCATTAGATATGCAAAACGAGAACCGCTCGCCTCTGCTCCGCGATCTGAATCTACAAATCCAAGAGACTCGCCTAGTGCTGCGTGATCAAGTGGCGGCGGAGCAGGCGTGCCACCAACAGTTCGGAGCACTACGCCATCATCTTCTCCACCGTCGGGAACCTCTGGCGATGCAGGGTTTGGAATCTGAAGCGCAAGTTCGCGTACAGATGCCTCTGCCTCAGCAAGATGCGGCTCGCGAGTAGTGAGGCGCTCCTTGAGAACCGCGGCAGCCGCAATGCGATCGGCACGCTCATCAGGAGCGGCGCGTCCAATCTCTTTCGAGGCAGCATTCTGCTCAGCACGCAGTTCCTCGACCTCGGATAGCAGGCTGCGACGAATCTCTTCCGCTGCAAGAAGCTCATCGATTAGCCCAGGGCGAACACGTTTGCGCTCTATGCCGCGGCGGTACTCAGGCTCCTCTCGAAGCCGTTTAACATCAATCATGCTGAATCTGCCTCATTATTCTTCTTCACTACTCGTCTTCACTGCGAACCTGCGCCTGTAGAGCATTGACCCAACTATTGGCGTCGCGCCATGATTTTCCGGCTGCACTACGGCGCGCAACTGCACCGCTCCCTGCTACCGGATACGAACCTAAGAACTTTACCTTTGCCTGCTTCGCAGCAAGTGTGCGCAGACAGTCAGCAACGAGTGGGTCAGAGACATGCCCCTCAAAATCTATGAAGAAGCAATAATCGCCGAGAGTGTGCTTAGTAGGGCGCGACTCAACTTTTGTGAGGTTGATTGTGCGCGCTGCGAACTCTTGAAGCATCGCTAATAAAGATCCCGGGCGGTCTGAGCGCTGAAAGCAGACAATGCTTGTGCGGTCGTGACCGGTAGGAGCGGGGACTCCACGCCCCAGCAAAACGAAGCGTGTCTGATTACGGTCGTGGTCCTCAATAGCAGTTGCGAGATTCTTGAGGCCGTACTTCTTAGCGGCACCCGCGTTTGCAATTGCAGCAATACCTGCCTTGCGTGAACGTGAAACCTCTTGAGCCGCCTCCGCTGTGGAGTTAGCAGCGCGAACCTCAACGCCTGGCAACTTACGCTCAAGCCACTCGCGGCACTGCCCCACTGCCATAGGCATTGTCAGGATGCTTCGAACATCGCGCAGAGTCGTACCCGGGCGCGCACAGAGATTTAGAGAGATCGGCAGGTCCACTTCACGCTGAATCAATAACTCGCTCTCGAAGGCAAGCACATCAAGAGTTAGGGCTACTGCACCCTCAATTGCGTTCTCGATCGGCACGAGCCCAAGTTCGGCGTCACCTCGCTCAACGGTCGAGAAGACCTCTGGGACCGAACGCACCGGGATGGTCTCGCCCGCGACAAGATCTGCCTGAGTGCGCAGGGCCTCCTCGGTGAAGGTGCCCTCGGGTCCTAGGTATGCAACACGAATCACAGGTGAGAGGTTAGACGGCCCTAGGGGGCCTCCTCCGCCGGTATCGTCTCCGATGTGAAACTCTCCGAATCCCCTGCCTGGGTCAACCTCCTAAATCATCATGCAACGCTTTATGGGGTCCACCTTCGCGACCTATTTGCCAACGACCCTGCACGCCTTGATCGCCTATCCGCCGAGGCTGAGGGCGTCTATCTAGATATATCAAAGCACCGGATCACGCCTGAGAGCCTCGACCTGCTCATCGCTCTAGCGGAGCAGGAGGGCGTGGCCGAGAAGCTGAAAATGATGATGACAGGCGCGCGCGTCAACACAACTGAGAACAGGCCGGCTCTACACACAGCGCTGCGGGCACCTCGAGGCTCGGTTATTGAGGTTGATGGAGAGAACGTCGTTCCTCACGTGCATGAAGTGCTTGATGCGATGACCGAGTTCTCCGAGGCCGTGCGCTCGGGCCGCCACACCGGGGCAAGCGGCAAGCAGATCCGAAATGTGATCCACATTGGAATCGGCGGATCGCATCTAGGGCCACGTTTTGTAACCGATGCACTGCGCCCTTTTGTATCGCCCGATCTCACAATGAGATTTATCTCAAACGTTGATGGCGCTGATCTGCATGCCGCCGTTGACGGGCTCGACCCTGCTGAGACGCTCTTCATCGTTGCCTCTAAAACCTTTACAACTACTGAGACAATCTCTAACGCTCAGGAGGCGCGCTCGTGGGTAACAGCTGCGCTTGGAGATGATGCAGTCTCAAGTCACTTTGCCGCAGTCTCTACAAACCTGGATGCCGTAGCGGGATTTGGGATTAAAGCTGCTCTCACTTTCGGATTCTGGGATTGGGTAGGCGGGCGTTTCTCCGTCGCATCGGCAATCGGCCTACCGGTCATGATTGCTATTGGACCAAAAGCATTCCGAGAGTTTTTAGGCGGCATGCACGCCATGGACCAGCACGCTCTCAACACACCGCTTGAGAGCAATGTTCCAGCGTTAGTCGCTCTTGTTGGCATCTGGTCAATCGACTTCGATGGCGCGCAGTCACATGCCGTCATTCCATATGCTCGTGATCTTGCCTCCCTACCGGCTCACCTGCAGCAACTCGAGATGGAGAGCAACGGCAAATCAGTTACTAATAACGGAGAGCAAGTATCAGTTCCAACTGCACCGATTGTATGGGGCGCAGCGGGCACCGATGCTCAGCACGCTTTTCTTCAACTCCTTCACCAAGGAACCGTAAATGTTCCAGTCGACTTCATTCTCGTTGCGCGCGCAGCAGAGCCTTTTGGGAACCATCAAGACATGCTCTTTGCCAACGGAGTAGCGCAGGCAGAGGCACTCGCTTTTGGGCTTACATCTCAAGAGGTAGCGGACTCGGGGGAAGAGGCAGCGCTCATCCCGCATAAAACATTTCCGGGCAACCATCCATCGAGTGTTCTGATGATTGAGTCGCTGAATCCGTTTACGCTCGGGCAGTTGCTCTCTCTCTATGAGCACAAAGTTGCGATCCAAGGTTTTATATGGGGCATCGATTCTTTTGATCAATGGGGAGTCGCTCTCGGTAAGAGTCTCGCCACGGACCTAATTGCTGAGCTTGAGGGTCCAAGTATCAGCGCAGAGACTGATACATCAAGCGCTGCATTGATCGCTAGATATCAGTTACTTCGAGACTGAACTCAGCCCGATACGGCCTACCTGGTTCTGCGACCGGGAAGACGCCGTCGCTTAAACCCGCACCAGCAGCAACCATGGGCTCGGCACAGATGAACCGCTCACCTTTGGGTATCCAGATCTGTAGCGCTTCATAACCGCTACTCACATTGAGTCTGAGTCGTCTCTCGCTGCTCTCGATCACAAATTCACGATCATCGCCGAGCAGCAACAGGTCATCAGCCAATCGTTCGCCCAATAGCCCTTCAATTGCAGGCTGCTCTGATTGCTCTTGGGTTGGGAGTCCGCGATCATCAAGCGCCACGCGCACCGCAGCGGGATAGCGGAGTAGCAAATCTTGGCGACGCATGTCCGAGATCTCAAAGTACGGATGCCAGCCAAAACACGCTGGCACCTTTGACTCACCAGAGGCGATGAGCGTCGTTACAACTGAGAGAGTTGAATCCGTGAATGCCAACTCAACTTGAATAAGCGCTGCGAACGGAAACACCGAGAAGGTGAGTTCGTCCGCTGCAAGATCAATCTCGAGTGCACAACTACTAGAGGTTGCATGAGTGACTCTCCAGTCCCCGCGTCCAGCAAGCGTTCCATGTAGCGGTAATCCATTAACGTCGCGTTCAATCTCAAGCCCTGCGAGATCGACTGATACGCCAAGAGCTGAGTATTCATTGCTTCGCAGTCGATTGGCCCAAGGGGCGAGGATCGGCATCCCCCTCATCCCGTCGACAGAGTGAATATCAACGCCAGTCGAGGGAGCGAGCAACTCATGACCTCGGTGCTTGAAGGAGAGAATCGGCACTCCAAGCTCAGGTGCAGAGGTGCATTCAAGGCTCCCTGAGCGGAGTGTAATGCTCACGCCCTCCACTCCACACTGGCTATTGAGTGGTCGTGCGCTTTTCGAACCACTAGGTCTGCATTTGCAGCAGAAGGAGCAATGTATTCGAGAAGATTCGGGTGATTAATTCCATACCAAAAACTCTCGGCCATC
>CAEZZU010000027.1_pt1 | contig 8556 bp, 8 predicted proteins | sample 7266921 | NCBI WGS metagenome assembly CAEZZU01 (sample SAMEA6813969, study PRJEB35770) | uncultured Actinomycetes bacterium | biome: Freshwater; feature: Freshwater reservoir; material: water | place: Czech Republic | collected 2016-08-15 | depth 30m m
CTTCTGGTTGATGCAGGTTCCCTGGTTAGAGCGGTTGAACTTACGAAGTTCGAAGACTTCCTTAGTTCCAGAGTTGTAGGTCATGGTGATCGTGTCGCCATTTACCTCAGAGACAGTTCCGTCATCTTTGGCAACGCAGAGTTCGCCTGCATCGTGTGCAGCGCGAGCCTCAACGCCGGTACCCACGTAAGGGGCCTCAGGGCGAACAGTCGGGACTGCCTGACGCTGCATGTTGGCACCCATGAGTGCGCGGTTTGCATCGTCGTGCTCAAGGAACGGAATCAAAGCCGTAGCAACAGAGACAATCTGCTTAGGCGAGACGTCCATGTAGTCGAGATCTGCTGGGCTAACGAACGCAACCTCACCGCGACCCTTACGAGCTAGAACACGCTCATCAAGGAAACGGTTGTTGTCAGCAAGCTTTGCATTTGCCTGAGCAATTACATGCTTGTCCTCGTCGTCGGCCGCGAGGTAAACGACGTCGTCAGAGACGATGCCCTTAACAACTGGTCGGTAAGGGGTCTCGATGAATCCGAAACGGTTGATACGTGCAAAGGATGCGAGGTAACCGATAAGACCAATGTTTGGTCCTTCTGGGGTCTCGATCGGGCACATACGTCCGTAGTGAGAGGGGTGCACGTCTCGAACCTCGAAACCAGCACGCTCACGGCTAAGACCACCGGGTCCAAGGGCCGAGAGACGGCGCTTGTGGGTGAGCCCTGCAAGTGGGTTCGTCTGGTCCATGAACTGGCTGAGCTGCGAAGATCCGAAGAACTCCTTCATTGATGCAACTACCGGTCGGATGTTGATCAGTGTCTGAGGAGTAATTGCCTCTTGGTCCTGAGTCGTCATGCGCTCACGCACAACGCGCTCCATGCGAGAGAGACCTACGCGGTATTGGTTTTGAATTAGCTCACCGACTGAACGAACACGACGGTTACCGAAGTGGTCGATGTCGTCTGGGAAGTAATCATCTGGCTGGTCGTTAGCGTGAAGCTTCACGAGGTAAGAGACTGCAGCGATGATGTCGGCCTTGGAGAGTGTGAACTCTGCCTCGCCGCGCTCTGGGTTAGACGGAGGAACCGTAAGCCCAAGGCGATCCATAACAGCCTTGACCTTCGGGTACTCGTCGCCAAGCTTCTTCGAGACTTTGTGGCGGCCAACCTTCGCAAGGTCGTAGCGCTTCGGGTTGAAGAAGAGAGTGTCGATGAGTTTTGTTGCTGCATCAACAGTTGGCGGCTCGCCTGGTCGCAACTTCTTGTAAAGCTCTACAAAAGCCTGATCAACGGTCTCAGTTGTGTCCTTCTCGAGCGTGTTGCGCATCGAGTCGTAAGGGTTTCCCTGTGGGTCAAGGATCAGGTTTAGAAGCTCTTCTTCAGTCTCTCCAAAGCCAAGCGCCTTCAAGAAAATTGTGATCGGCTGCTTACGCTTGCGGTCTACACGTACGTAGACGACATCTTTCTTATCAACCTCAAACTCAAGCCATGCGCCACGACCAGGGATCATCTTGGATCCAACGGTGTATTTCTCTGGCTGCAATTTGTCGGGCTCGACGCTGAAGTAAACACCGGGCGAACGCACTAGCTGCGATACAACAATGCGCTCGGTGCCGTTGATGATGAAGGTTCCGCGAGACGTCATCATGGGGAAGTCGCCCATGAATACTGTCTGCTCCTTGATCTCTCCGGTTAGAGCATTCATGAAGCGCGCTGTAACGAAGAGAGGGCGCGAGTAGGTCATGTCGCGCTCGCGGCACTCGTCTTCGGTGTGTTTCGGCGGCTCGAAGAAGTGGTCGGTCAGCTCAAGTCGCAGCTGCTCGGTGAAGTCCGTCACTGGAGAGATGTCGCGAAGTACCTCGGCTACACCTTCGTTGATGAACCACGCAAAGGATTCCTTCTGCACTGCCACGAGATCGGGCAGGGGAAGTACTTCTTTGTGTTGACCGAATGAATAACGGACACGGGACGCGAGGGGGGCCAACGTCACTCCTTGCAAGAAAGCGGGCGCGAAGCGACCACGGGATTGTGGTCAAGAGCAGGACAACAGGGCACGACTAGGTAAAGGCTAGCCGTCCGCAGCGAGGGTCGCAAGGCGCAGGAAAGTGGGCGCCACCAAAGTGGCGTCAACTGACGGGCAGAGTACGACGGCATCGGCCTCAGGTCAAGGACCTTTGCCGATGCCGGTACGACCCTCTTAGCGGTTTGTTACTTGACCTCTACAGAAGCGCCAGCTGCCTCGAGCTGGTCCTTTGCCTTCTGGGCATCTTCCTTGGAGACCTTCTCAACGACGGCCTTAGGTGCGGAGTCAACGAGGTCCTTGGCCTCCTTGAGACCGAGGCTCGTGAGGGCACGCACCTCCTTGATGACCTGAACCTTCTTGTCGCCAGCGGCGATAAGGATCACGTCAAACTCGTCCTGCTCTGCTGCTGCTCCACCGGCATCTCCACCAGCGGCTGGCGCTGCGGCGGCTGCTGCGGGGGCAGCGGCTGTGACGCCGAACTCTTCCTCAAATGACTTCAAGAAGTCGTTGAGCTCGAGAACGGTCATGCTCTTAAATACATCGAGTAGTTCACTGGTGCTCATAGCCATGGTGTTTTCTCCTTGCGGTGTGTCCGCTTCATCTATCTGCGGTTGGATGGGTTCTTCGTATTTCTAGATATATCTAGATTTATAGGTTATTTCTCTTGTTGCTTATGAAAATCTTTACTCAGCAGCGGGAGCGCTCTCTTCTGGTGTCGCCTCTGGTTCTACCGCTGAGGGCTCCTCGGCTACTGCCTCTGCTGTTTCTGGAGCAGCCTCTGTTGCTGCTGTTTCTGGGGCAGCCTCGACCTCGACAGCCTCTGGGCTGGTTTCTTCTGGGGCCGAAGCCTCCGCTGGCGCCTCCTCGGGGAGTGCCTCCCCGTTGGCGACACGCTGCTCGATGAGTGCCTTGACTCCATAAGCAAGGTTTCGTGGAATTGCCTGGAACAGACCAGCTGCCTTGACAAGCGGGCCCTGGAAGGCGCCTGCGATACGGGCAAGGAGCTCCTCGCGAGGAGCGACCTCAGCGAGCTCTGATACCTCTGCTGCCGAGATGAATCTGGAGCCGAGCATTCCGCCCTTGACCACAAAGGACTCTGCGGTCTTAGCAAAGTCACGAAGTGCCTTAGCGGCAAGAACGGCATCGCCCTTGATGAAGGCTATGGCTGTTGGGCCCTGCAGCATCGGGACGAGGTCCTCGACGCCGGCCTCATTTGCAGCACGGCGAGCAAGGGTGTTCTTGTAAATCTTGAGGTCTGTACCCGCTGGGCGGAGTGCTGCACGCAGATTAGCGAGCTGCGAAACAGTGAGTCCTCGGTACTCTGTGAGCACTGTCGCGTCTGACTCCTCGATTCGATCACGAATCTCAGCGACGGTGGCTACCTTCTCGGGCCTAGCCATGTGATTACTCCTGATGGTCGATCTAGACGGCTCACACTCTGCGAACCTGAAATATTAAGAGAATAAAAAAACGAGGTATCCCGCGTGCACAGCACTGCGAGGACACCCCGAAATTAAAGGAGTCGCCTCGTTCGGCGGGGTAATTACCCCTTTATCGCTTGGGTTTTAAGGCTCAAACGACCGAATGTCTGTGGCGCAGATTCAAATGTAGGTGGGGACTCTAGCGTGGCGCCCCCGTCGGTGCCTCACCGAGGAGATCCTTGGTGCGGGTTGGGTCGATTCGTACTCCAGGGCCCATTGTCGAGGACATGCTCACGCCCTTGATGTAGCGGCCCTTTGCAGATGCTGGCTTGGCACGAAGAACCTCGTCCATAACTGCCTGATAGTTCCCGACCAGGGCCTCTTTAGTGAAAGAGACCTTCCCGATCGGAACCTGGACATTTCCGTAACGGTCAGTGCGGTACTCAACTCGACCGCCCTTGAACTCGGTTACTGCCTTGCCGACATCAGCGGTGACGGTTCCCGTCTTCGGGTTGGGCATGAGCCCCCGCGGTCCGAGTGCACGACCAAGTTTTCCGACCTGAGCCATGAGGTCAGGCGTAGCGATAGCGAGGTCGAAGTCCAAGAATCCGCCCTCAACACGTGCCACTAGGTCCTCAGCGCCGACGACATCAGCGCCAGCAGCCTCAGCTGCTCTTGCCTGCTCGCCCTGGGCGAATACGACGATACGGATTGTCTTACCGGTACCGGCTGGGAGGCTCACTGTTCCGCGAATGCTCTGCTCGGCTTTGCGAGGGTCAAGCCCGAGGCGGAATACGACCTCGACTGTCTCATCGAACTTCGCCTTAGCGAGCGACTGAATGAGGACAAGCGCCTCAGCGGGATCAAAAATTGCCTCTGCGTCAAATTTCTTTGCAGCGTCTGTGTAGGTCTTTCCGTGCTTCGCCATAAGGCTCCCTCTTTCATCTAGCCCTGTAGCGAGGTCGTCTACAGGGGGTTGGTTTTGTAGTGGCTGGTTTTTGGTGCGTATTTACCGTAAAAAATAGGGTTATTTACTACTTATTTCTTACTACTGGTCTTATTACTTGACTACGTCGAGGCCCATTGATCGGGCGGTTCCCTCGACTTGAGCGATTGCTCCCTCAATGTCGATTGCGTTCAAGTCAGGCATCTTCTGCTCAGCGATCTGTCGAACCTGAGCGCTTGTTACCGTCCCGGCTTTGACGATCGGTGTCGTTGAGGAGCCCTTGTCGATGCCTGCAGCCTTGCGGAGCAAGAACGGCGTCGGTGGGGTCTTCAATACGAATGTGAAGGACCGGTCCTCATAGACGGAGATCTCGACAGGCACAACAGTGCCTCTCTGGCTCTCAGTCGCTGAGTTGTAGGCCTTGCAGAAGTCCATGATGTTTAGACCATGCGGTCCGAGCGCGGTACCCACGGGGGGTGCCGGCGTCGCTGCGCCTGCCTCAATCTGGATTTTTACTACTGCTGCGAGTCTTTTTTTCGCCATTGGATTGCTTCCTTGGTCTAGGTCTAGAGCTTGGCTACGTCGGCGATCTCAAGCTCGACAGGTGTCTCACGTCCGAAGATGTTTACGAGAACCTTGAGCTTGGAGCGGTCGATATCAATTTCGTCGATGATCCCATTGAAGTCTGCGAAGGCGCCGGTAACAACTCGTACCTGCTCGCCCTTCTCAAACAAGAACCTTGGTCGGAGCTTCTTCTCGGGCTTGCCTTCTAGCGGGCCACCACTACCGAGTGTGTCCTCAACCTCGCGTCGAGAGAGAGGGGAAGGCTTAGCGCCGTTACCGACAAAACCTGTGACGCCTGGGGTATTGCGTACTGCGCCCCATGTCTCATCATCGAGAACCATACGAATAATGAGATACCCAGGCCAGACTTTCTTCTGAACAACCACCTTGCGGCCATTCTTAAACTCAATTACATCCTCTGTTGGGATGACGATCTCGTAGATGAGCTCCTCAACATTGAGAGCCTTCATGCGAGTCGTAAGATTCTGCTTGACCTTGTTCTCGTAACCAGCGTAGGTGTGTACTACGTACCAGCGACCTGGTCGGTCGTATGGGCTCGGCTCAATCTCTTCTTCTTCGTCGTCTTCATCGTCATCATCAAAGACGGCGAGCAGTTCTGCATCGCCGCCCAGAGAGACGCTATCGATAACTACCTCTGATGCTATATCTGTAGCGTTTTCGGTCGCCTCAGAGTCAAGCGCTGAGCTCTCAATCGAGTCTTCTGCATTCTCTGCAGCCAAATTGTCTTCAGTTATGTTGTCTTGAGTCATGTCAGCTGCCGTAGAGCTTGAGGACGAACTTGGCCGAGGCCCAGTCGAGTCCGAAGATGAGGGACGTCATTATGACGACCACGATGAGAACAATCACTGTGGAGTTAATTACTTCTGGGCGAGTAGGCCATGCGACCTTCTTGAGTTCGCCTTTGACTTCGCGAAAATAAGTTGCAGGTGAGGTGCGGTTGCGCTCGGAGACAGGAGCGGCAGGGCGGCGCGAGGGACGAGACTTCTTCTCGTCTTCCTGCTTAGCCATCATGCGCTTGGACTCGCGATTCACTACGTACCCCTAGTTCTAAGTTTTTGGTGGTTCTAAGTATCTGGATTTATATTTCATTGATATTTCGAGGCTCCTTGGCAAGAGCCCCGTGCTACTTCACTATCTCTCTTACATTTCTTCTATACGCAGGGCAGGAGGGACTTGAACCCACAACCCCCGGTTTTGGAGACCGGTGCTCTGCCAATTGAGCTACTGCCCTCCGGGCACCTAGGGGCCGGGCGAGGAATCGTATCAGCCAAGCCCCGTCATACGACAGCCGGGGATAAACCGTGGCTCGACATCTCCAAAATAGAGACAGCCCCAAAATAGAGACAGCCCCATGAAAGAACCCGGCCTGGGGTCTCCCCCATAGCCGGGCGCTCACAGAAATATCTCGCTAAACCCCCTTCACCGCGGTGAAGGGCGCTCCCCGCTCAAATCAGCGGGGCACTAGTGGGGTATTAGCGGGTCTCTTTGTGGAGGGTATGAACACGCTCGAAGCGGCAGTACTTCTTCATCTCAATCCGCTCACGGTCGTTGATCTTGTTCTTCTTGGTGATGTAGTTGCGTCGCTTGCAGCTTTCGCAGGCGAGCGTCACCTTGATGCGCTTGTCACTTGCCATTTTTTATTTTCCTCTACTCAAGACTTACTTGATGATGCTGACCACGCGACCAGCACCCACTGTACGACCACCCTCACGAATAGCGAAACGGAGACCTTCCTCCATCGCGATCGGGTTAATCAACTCCACATTCATCTCAGTGTTGTCACCCGGCATAACCATCTCCACACCATCAGGCAAAGCAATCATGCCCGTAATGTCAGTAGTACGGAAATAGAACTGCGGACGATAGTTACCAAAGAACGGAGTATGACGACCACCCTCCTCCTTCGTCAACACATATACCTGAGCAAGAAACTCAGTGTGAGGAAGAATCGAACCCGGCTTAGCCAAAACCTGACCACGCTCAACATCTTCTTTCTTCGTTCCACGAAGAAGAGCACCAATGTTGTCGCCAGCACGCCCCTCATCAAGAAGCTTGCGGAACATCTCAACACCAGTACAAGTCGTCTTCGTCGTAGGACGAATACCAACAATCTCAATCTCGTCGTTGACGTTCACAATTCCACGCTCAACACGACCAGTAACAACAGTTCCACGACCAGTGATCGTGAACACATCCTCAATAGGCATCAAGAAAGGCTTATCAATCTCACGCGTAGGCTCAACAATGAAGTCATCAACAGCAGCCATCAGATCGAGGATTGCCTGACCCCACTTCTCGTCACCCTCAAGAGCTTTAAGCGCAGAAACACGCACAATTGGAGTGTCATCACCAGGAAAGTCGTACTCGTTAAGAAGCTCACGAACCTCGAGCTCTACAAGCTCAAGAAGCTCCTCATCATCAACCATGTCCGACTTATTCAAAGCCACAACAATTGACGGCACACCAACCTGGCGAGCAAGCAACACATGCTCACGCGTCTGAGGCATAGGACCATCAGTAGCAGCAACAACAAGAATCGCGCCATCCATCTGCGCAGCACCCGTGATCATGTTCTTGATGTAGTCAGCGTGACCAGGGCAGTCAACATGCGCATAGTGACGATTATCAGTCTCATACTCAACATGAGAAATAGAGATCGTTATTCCACGAGCCTTCTCCTCAGGAGCCTTATCGATCTGATCAAACGCAGTCGCAGTCACATTCGGATTGTGATCAGCCAACACCCGCGTAATCGCAGCAGTCAACGTGGTCTTCCCATGGTCAATATGACCAATCGTTCCGATATTCAAATGCGGCTTATTACGCTCAAACTTTGCCTTACCCATAACTTCCGTCTCCTGAGGTTCGCCCACGGCCATCGCCGCGAGTGGTTTATGTCTTCTTTTCGTTTTTACCTGTTGTAATTCTTATTGCTGTAGTTCTTACTGCTCTCGTTCTTCACTGCGTTCGCTTTACTGCTGTCTGTCTTCTTAACGATTACTAGTAGCGGAGGCGGGAATCGAACCCGCGACCCCACGATTATGAGCCGTGTGCTCTAACCAACTGAGCTACTCCGCCGCCGTTGCTGCGCGTCGCAGTTTTACCCGCGCAAGCGGAGCCCCCTTACGGGATTGAACCGTAGACCCCTTCCTTACCATGGAAGTGCTCTACCACTGAGCTAAGGGGGCAAGGGGTAGGAGGTTAGCAAGCGCGAGGCTCTCGGCTACCGTGCAGGGCTGTGGGATGGATTATTAGAGCCGCCGAACCGACCGATGCCGAGGCCATTAGGGCCATCTACAACCGCGAGGTTGAGGGCTCAACGGTCACCTTCGATATGGTTGAGCGGAGTCTCGAGGAGCAATTGGCCTGGATCTCAGAGCACAGCGGAGGCCACCCAGCAATCGTCGCCGTGGACCAAAAATCCGGGCAGATACTGGGTTTTGGGAGCCTGACGGCCTATCGCCCCCGCCCTGCCTACTCAATAACCGTTGAGGACTCCGTATATGTAAGGGACGATTCTCGGGGGCTTGGGCTCGGCCAGGCACTTTTGGGGGAGCTCGTACACCTAGCTGGCCTCCACGGGTA
>CAEZZU010000029.1_pt1 | contig 8491 bp, 7 predicted proteins | sample 7266921 | NCBI WGS metagenome assembly CAEZZU01 (sample SAMEA6813969, study PRJEB35770) | uncultured Actinomycetes bacterium | biome: Freshwater; feature: Freshwater reservoir; material: water | place: Czech Republic | collected 2016-08-15 | depth 30m m
AGTTGCTTGGTTACCGACGCAATGAGAATTACGGCAACGCCGGAGAGCACGGTGGCGATCATCCAATTCACTGCGGCGAGTCGATCGGGGGAGAGGCCGGCTAGTACAGCCGCGCGTTCATTCTCTGCAGCTGCTCGCGTCGATAAGCCAAACTTTGTCCAGCGGTAGATCCCGCCGAGAACTAGCGACGCGATAACAGCGATGCCTGCAAGCACAAAGCGATTTATTGGTATCGCAACGTCAAGAAGATGGACTGCTCCTTGTGGGAGAAGGTCACCAATTGAGAATATTGCCGAGCCTCCACCACCAAAACGAAGCCTGATCATCTCTTGGGTGTAGAGAAGCAGGCCGAGTGACGCAACGATTCGTGCAAGTGGGGGAGCGGTGCGCAGAGGGCGAAAAACAAACGTATAGATCATCAGACCAACAATCGCCGCTAACGCTATTGAGATGAGAAGCGCTGTAAAGACTGTTGGTCTGCCGATGAGGTGGATGCGTGCGGGTAGCCCCAATATTGGGAGCACCAGGTCGCCGTCTTGGCGAAGCGTGAAGAAGGCAAAAGCGATGTACGCGCCAACCGCGCAGTGTGCGAAGTTAATTACTCCAGAGGCGCGATAGGTCAGCACTAATCCGATGGCTAGGGCCGCAAGCATTCCACCGGCGCCAAGACCTACAAGTAAATAACCTCCGTATGCGGCGATAGTCCTACCCGTCTACTCAGCGCGCGGCGAACGCGCCGACATCAATCCAGCCGGTTCGTGGCACGAGCGTGCCTTTCACGTTTTGAACAATGGCCTCTTCTGACGTGCAGATAGCCGGTAGCCCAGGGAAGTCTTTGCCGTCACATGTGTAGGAGTGCCCATTAAAAGATGGATGATCTACTGCCTTACGGAAAGAACTAATTAATGCGCTGCGATCAGTGGCCTTGGAGCCAAGCGAGGCCATCTGCATATAAAGGTTCATTGTGGATCGGAAGGCCACGGTCCCCGCACTGGCCGGGTCGAGTGTTGGCGCATATTTTGCGAGCACAAGGTTGTAGAGCCGTGTATCAGGATCAACAGTCCCTGGCTTCGGGAGGATCTGCTCAATGTTGAAGTAGGCGCCCTCGGTGGCAGAGGCCCCTGCGCTCTCGAGGATTTTTGGTGCAGCACATGCTCCGGTAAAGAAGAGCGCTGCTTTAGTTTTGAGCTCTTCGGCAGCGCGGAATGACGGAACGCATCCGGTGTCTGCTGTGCCCACGATGATCGCATCAGGGTTGCTCTGCACTGCCTGAGTAATAGGAGTGAGGTAATCGGTTGTTATCACCGGGAACGGAACCATCTGCACCTTGACCCCGAGCTTCTCAAGAACATCCTTGGTCGTGTTGGCCCCGTCGGTAATAGGTCCAAAATCCGTGTAGAGAATCGAGACGCTCTTAGCCTGAAGGTTGTTAGTCGCGTAGTGCGCGAACGCGAGCAACGCCCCCCAGATGCCTCCACTGAACTGGAATGAAGTTGGGACTGAAGCTGAGGCGGTACTAACGGGAATGCCCCCGACGAACGGAACTCCGTTGTCGCTAAGGATCTTTATACCGTCGCCGAATACATCAATGCCGCCAGTAACGGCTACGACCTTCTTCTCGATCATTTGCTGTGCGCATGCGATAGATCCGGCAGGTGAGAATTTTGTATCGCATACCTCAAGTTGGATGGGTCTGCCGTTCACTCCGCCTAGTTCGTTGTTGATGAATGCAACGGCGGCACGATCTGCAGCACTTAGCTCAGGGAACGCGCCTGCCGCTCCAGCCTCTTGGTTAATCATTCCAATGAGAATTGGGTCGCCCTTCGCTGCAACCGGAGAATGTGCAATCTTGCCGAGTGTGGTGTCGTCGCCGATGCAGGCAACGACTGATCCCTTGTTGCAGTCATCGCCGCCGCCGGGTACGCCGCTCGACCCGGTGGTTCCGGTTTCGCTTGACTCGCTGCAAGCTCCGAGGCCTGCGGCTAGGAGGGCGATCCCTGCAATGAGTGCAGAGCCTCTGCGACTCCAAGCCCAATACCGGCGCTGCTGGATCTGGTTGCTCATCTCGGATTACCCCTCTACCTGCTCGAAGGCCGGACCCCCCTTGGCCCCAGCGGCTCACATCATTCCACTCAGGGAGGGGCTCGTGCTGCCGGGGTGGTACATTGGCAGCCTTATGGCAACCGCACTCGCTTACCTCTCTAGCGCTCGAATCGACGATTTGAGCCACTTGAGCATCATGGGTACAGCGACTGCACTTCGCCGAGTAATTATTATTCCCTAGCGAACGCTGCCCTTTGGCGTTCGCCCCTGACCGTCCACTCTGGTGGGCGGTCTTTCGTTATCAGGAGCTCCTACAGAAATGAAGCCAGCAATGAATCTAGAAATCAGTCCAGAATCTCACTCAGAAATGAACCAGCGATGACGCACCGTGTTGGGATTATCGGTGGCGACGGGATCGGCCCCGAGGTAACTGAGGTTGCACTTGCCGTGATTGAAGCGGCAGGCGTGAGCCTAGATACGACCGATTATGACCTCGGAGGTCGTAGATACCTATCTACCGGCGAGGTTCTTCCCGACGAAGTCCTCGAGGAGATTCGTGGGTTCGATGCCGTGCTCCTTGGTGCGGTCGGGACCCCAGATGTCCCTCCTGGCGTAATTGAGCGCGGCCTATTGCTTCGCCTCCGCTTTGAGCTCGACCTATACGTAAACCTTCGCCCATTCCTCGCGGGTCCATCGATTCTCAATAACGGTGTTGACATGCTTGTAGTGCGTGAAAATACTGAGGGCACCTACGCCGGCGAGGGTGGATTTCTGCGCAAGGGCACGCCAAACGAGGTTGCTACTCAAGGATCAGTCAACACGCGCATGGGTGTTGAGCGCTGTGTCCGTTATGCCTTTGGACTCGCGAACGACCGCCCAGCAAAGCGCCTAACGCTTGTTCATAAGACAAATGTGCTTACTTTTGCTGGCGATCTCTGGGAGCGGGCATTCAACGAAGTGGCTGCTGAATTCCCAGATGTCACCACTGGTTATGACCATATAGATGCTGCCTGCATTCATTTTGTGCAGCGCCCTGAGAAGTATGACGTGATCGTCACTGACAACCTCTTCGGTGACATTCTCACCGACCTAGGAGGAGCTGTAGCTGGTGGCATCGGTCGCGCGGCCTCCGCGAACCTCAACCCTGCGCGTACTGGCCCCTCCCTATTTGAGCCAGTGCATGGTTCGGCTCCAGATATCGCTGGAAAGGGAATTGCGGATCCTCGTGCGGCGGTCATCTCTGGCGCGATGATGCTTGAGTTCTTAGGCGAGCAAGTAGCGGCTGATCGGATACGCGCAGCCATAGCGGCAAGTGACCTAGCAACTGGTGGAACAAAGGAAATCGGCGCCTCAATTATTGCGGCGCTCTAAGTAAACAAATATGACACTCGAGCAACAGAGGAGCATGTAGTCATGCCATTTGAGAAGACGAAGAAGATCTGGATGGATGGAGCGTTGGTTGATTGGGATGACGCGCGCATCCACGTCCTATCCCACACTCTTCACTATGGCTCGGGTGTATTCGAGGGAATTCGTGCATACCCAACAGAGCGTGGACCAGCTGTCTTTCGCCTGACAGACCACATCCGACGCCTGCACCAGTCTGCGCACTTGCTGATGATGAAGGTGCCTTTCACCGTTCAAGAGTTAGTCGACGCGACCAAAGAGACAATCCGAGCCAATGACGTTGAGTCTTGCTACATCCGGCCGATTGTCTATCTCGGATATGGCGAGATGGGGCTCAACCCCTTGCCCTGCCCCGTGAATGTCTCCATCGCCGTGTGGCCCTGGGCTTCTTATCTCGGTGACGAGGGTGTGCGAAATGGTGTGCGCCTTCAGGTCTCTTCGTGGCGCCGAATGGACCCCAACGTGATGCCCGTCGCCGCTAAGGGAACTGGCATCTACGTGAACTCCAGTCTCGCCAAGGTTGAGGCAATCAAGGCAGGATATGACGAGGCAATCCTCCTAAACACCCAGGGGTATGTCGCTGAGTGCACAGGCGAGAACCTATTCACAGTCCGTGATGGAGTTATCACCACGCCACCGACGTCATCAGGAGCGCTCGACGGGCTCACTCGTGCAAGCGTCATGACGATCGCGCGCGATCTCGGATACCAGGTTGTTGAGGCCAAGTTGCTTCGCTCTGACCTCTACCTCGCCGATGAGGCGTTCCTCACAGGTACTGCAGCAGAGATTGTGCCAATGCGCTCCGTAGACGATCGCGAGATTGGCGACCGTGGTGGAGACCCAGGGCCTATCACTAAAGAGATTCAGGCCGCATACTTCGACGCGGTTTACGCGCGTAACCCGAAGTACTCAGATTGGTTGGAGTACAGCGATGAGTAATGGCTTGAGTGGAGACCGCACTCCTAAGTTCGTAGAGATCTATGACACAACTCTGCGTGATGGTGCTCAGCTTGAGGGGATCTCGCTCACGGTCGACGACAAACTCAGAATTGCTGAGCAGCTCGACTCGCTCGGTGTGCACTACATCGAGGCCGGTTGGCCAGGTGCGAATCCAAAGGACGATGAACTCTTCAAGCGGATTCCAAACGAGCTTGTTCTAACTACATCCAAGCTTGTTGCCTTTGGCTCCACGCGCCGCGCGCGCGGCAAGGTCGACTCTGATGAGACTCTGGCGCATTTGATTCGCTCCGGTGCCCCTGCACTCTGCATCGTCGGAAAGTGCTGGGATTACCACGTAATTGAGACGCTGAACACGACTCTTGAAGAGGGCGTTGCAATGGTCGGCGACTCGGTTGCCTATCTAAAGGGGGAGGGCCGCGAGGTTCTCTTCGATGCCGAGCACTTCTTCGATGGTTACAAGCGCAACCCTGAGTACTCGTTGCGAGTGCTTGAAGCAGCGGCGACCTCTGGGGTTGATCGTCTCGTACTCTGCGATACCAATGGGGGTTCACTTCCCTACGAGGTTGAGCAGATCGTCTCGGAGGTTGTCGATTACTTCGGTGGCGATGTCGCTGTTGGGGTACACCTCCACGATGACACCGGCTGTGGTGTTGCAAATGCACTCGCCGGGGTTCGCGGTGGTGCAACACAAGTGCAGGGAACCATCAACGGCTATGGCGAGCGCACCGGTAACTGCAACCTCACCACGATCATTCCTAATCTCACAATCAAGATGGGGATCGAGACCATTCCCGCTGACCGTTTAGAGCGGTTGACTCCGGTATCTCGCCACATCGCTGAGCTAGTAAACATGTCCCTCAACCCGCAGGCCGCATATGTCGGCTCATCGGCGTTCGCTCATAAGGCAGGGTTGCATGTAAGCGCAATCGCTCGCCGCCCAGATGCATACGAGCACATCGCCCCTGACTCTGTAGGCAATGGCACGCGATTTATCGTCTCAGAGCTAGCTGGCAAGGCAACGATCGCGCTCAAAGCGCAGGAGCTCGGCCTCGATCTCGACGGACCAACCGTGAACGCAGTCGTAGAGACACTCAAACGCCTCGAGCATGACGGATTCCAATTTGAGGTTGCAGATGCATCTCTAGAGCTACTCATGCGCAGAGCAACCGGTTGGACACCTAACTGGTTCAGCGTTGAGAGTTTTCGAGTGATCACAGATGATGTTCAGGGCGAAGACGGTCATGCAGGGGTAGTCACCGAGGCGACGATGAAGGTGCGAATCGGTGAGGATCGAGAGATCGCTACCTCAGAGGGCAATGGACCGGTCAACGCTCTTGACCGCGCACTTAGGTCAGCGCTCGGATCTCGATTCCCCGCTCTTGATCATGTTCACCTGACCGATTTCAAGGTGCGAGTGCTCAACGCAGAGCTAGGTACAGGGGCAGTTACACGCGTCCTGCTAGATACTGCTGATGCTGACGGTTCTTGGACCACTATCGGAGTTAGCGAGAACATCATCGACGCCTCTTGGCAAGCACTCTCAGACTCACTCATCTATGGATTACTGCGCGCAGAAGCACGCGGATAGGACCACAAGACAATGCCAATGGATCCATTTGTATCGATCGTTAGCGCGGATAAGCCTCGCAACAAAGCAAATCTTGCTCCTGGAGTAACCCTCCCCGCTGCGCGTCCATGGCGAGCAAATCGTCCCGGCGAGGTCGGGCCAGCAGGCGAGCAGGGCGGAGTCTTCGGCAATACCGGACCAAACGTTGGCTATGCAATGTCGTTGGCTCGTCGCGCTGCCACGCGCATTGCCCTGCTGCCTGGAGAGCATCTCGGTGACGCTTTAGCAATAATCGCAGAGATCGCAATGAAGCGCGCAGCTTCATTTGGCCGTGCCCCAACCTCCCAAGATGTAGAGCTAGCGATTGCATTCTTAGATTTTGAGGCTCCATCACTAGAGGTACGCGATTGGCGACCAGCGCTTGTTCATGGAGCAGGGCACCACTGGCTATCTCGTCGGCGTGCAGTAGGCGCTGTCTCTGAAGAGATTCTGCACCTGCCATTTGATCAAGCGGTACTGCGCGTTCATGAGGTGCGTTCAGCCCTTGCCGCTGTTGCTATCTCTCATTAAGACCGTCTCTCACTAATAATTGATCAACGCTGACAGTCGCTTAAGTGCGTTAAACGCTAAGTACTTGAGAATAAGTACTAGAGAATAAGTACTAGAGAATAAGAGGAGCAAAGTGCCCGAATCAAATGTGAGAGTTCGTTTCTCGCCTGCACCGACCGGCTTCCTGCATGTTGGCGGGGCTCGCACTGCGCTCTTTAACTGGCTATTTGCTCGCAATGTCGGCGGAGTTCTGATCCTCCGCATCGAGGACACCGATGTTGCACGCTCTCGCCAGGAGTGGGTAGATGGAATTCAAGAGACACTTACTTGGCTAGGGCTTGGATGGGATGAGGGCCCCTTCCTCCAGAGCTCCCGGTTCGACCTATACCTCGCCGCGGCAGATCGGATGCTCGCCGAGGGCCTTGCATACGAATGTTTCTGCACTGAGGAGGAGTCGAAGGAGCGCAACGATGCCGCGGTAGCAGCGGGTAGGCCTCCAGGTTACGACGGGCATTGTCGCAACCTCTCGGAGACTGAGCGCGTTGCACTGCGAGACGCCGGCCGGCCTCGTTCACTGCGATTCCGCACTCCCGATGTAGGTACGAGTGAGTTCGTGGATGTTGTGCGTGGCCCGGTATCTGCCGAGTGGTCGACAATCTCCGATTTTGTGATCGTGCGCTCCGACGGCACCCCTATTTTCTTCCTAGCAAACGCTGTCGACGACCTAGATATGGGAATCACCCATGTTGTGCGCGGCGAGGATCTTCTCGACTCAACGCATCGCGTGCTTGCACTTCGACGCGCGATGGGTGCTCTTGACGCCCCGATCTATGCGCACCTGCCACTCATTGTTGGCGAGGATCGCGCAAAGTTGTCTAAGCGTCACGGTGCAGTATCTCTAGAGGATTTCCGCGATCGTGGTTACCTCCCAGAGGCCCTGCTCAACTACTTGGCGCTGCTCGGCTGGGCACCTGATGAGGGCAAAGAGGTAATGGATGCCGATGAGATTGCGCGCGAGTTCGATCTCGATCGAGTAACTCACTCTGCCGCCTACTTCGATCACCAGAAACTCGAGTGGGTAAACGGCGAGTGGATTCGAAGGCTCTCACTTGAGACCCTTGTGGAGCGAGTGCTCCCATATGCAGAGGAAAGATATGGAAGTGGCCTCGATGCCGAGTTGCTCTTAGGGGCCGTCCGCATTGGCCAGGAGCGTGCAACTACCTTGGTGCAGCTTGCCGAGCAGATGGATTTCCTCTTTCTCCCTGCAGCCGATTTTGTTATCAACCCTGATTCTTGGGAGAGGGTCTCTGGCGCTGATGGCCTTGTTGAGATTCTTGGAGCAGTGCGAAGCCATCTCGAGACGTGCGAGTGGAGTGTCGAGCAGATTGATCTCCGCCCGGCCCTTGAGGCGCTTGGGGTCAAGCCACGTAAGGGGTTGCCGGCTGTCTACGCGGCGATCGAGGGGCGCCATGCTGGCCTGCCACTCTTCGACTCCATCCACCTATTAGGGCGCGATGAGTCGATTCGACGGGTCAGCGCAGCGCTCACGCTTGCGGGCGGCTAATTGCCAAATCCAAAGGCTTGGTACCACCCGGCTAGCCGAGGAAGACCTCCGCTCGGATAGAGTGTGCCCTCCTTTCGGGGGTGGTGTAATCGGTAACACAACGGGTTCTGATCCCGTTATTGGGGGTTCGAGTCCTCCCCCCCGAGCAGGTTCTGAGCGTGAGTCACGCTTTAGAACTATTGAAAAATGACCGCAAGTTGGTCCATATGCACGGCCCCGTCGTCTAGAGGCCTAGGACGCCGCCCTCTCAAGGCGGAAACGGCGGTTCGAATCCGCTCGGGGCTACCAATTTTGTAACAGAACTATCACCAGAACTATTAAAGACCAGACAGAACTCTCGCGAGAACTCGCTATCGCAGTGATCCTCAAAATCAGGATTACATGCGAGAGTTACTCCACTC
>CAEZZU010000031.1_pt1 | contig 8458 bp, 6 predicted proteins | sample 7266921 | NCBI WGS metagenome assembly CAEZZU01 (sample SAMEA6813969, study PRJEB35770) | uncultured Actinomycetes bacterium | biome: Freshwater; feature: Freshwater reservoir; material: water | place: Czech Republic | collected 2016-08-15 | depth 30m m
AGTTGAGGTGATCCGAGGAGAGTTGTGAGCGCCGTGATGCGCTCGAGAGTCGGCGCAGTAAGCCTGCGGTCAACACCAGCTGGGATACCTAGCCCTGTCTCAAGATTCACATGCGAATCAAGCCATTTAATCGCCTTCGAGTAATCCACGATCTTGGTTAACTCTCGGGCGGGGCGAGCGTGACGGCGACCTTGAACTCCGGACCCTCCAAAGTTGTGATCTCAACACAGCGACCCGCGCCCTTCACATCGTCGGCAACTGCAAGTAGCGCAGCCAATCGCTTCGGAGAATCCGTAACGACTACTCCTGAAACATCGGCCTTCATAGAGACCTTCGCCTCGGATTTAGCCCTACGTATAAAGCCAAGTACCTCTGCGGCCATGGGGTAAACGCTTAGGTCTCCGCCGGCAGCAAGCGCCTCTTCGCGCAACGGGAAAGACTCAGGCCAATCAGAGCGGTGGATTGATCCATCCTTCCACCAAGACCAAACCTCCTCTGTAACAAATGGGAGATGCGGTGCGAACAAGCGAAGAAGCGTTGATAGAGCAACGAAAAGCGCGCGGCGAGCCGAGGCAGCAGGCCCCTCCCCGAGTCCTCCATATGCGCGGTGCTTCACGAGCTCGAGGTAGTCATCTGTAAACGCCCAGAAGAATCGCTCAGAGCGCTCAAGGCTTCGCGCGTAGTCGTAGCCATCGAATGCTTTGGTGCACTCATCTACAAGGTCTGCAAGTGCAAGCATCATCGAGGCATCTAGCGGCTCTGTAATCTGATCCGCGGCAACTCCATTAGCGACATCACCAAGAGCAAAGCGCGACGCATTGAGAAGTTTGATGGTTAGGCGTCTCCCGACCTTCATCTGGCCTACATCGAAGGCAGTATCAACTCCAGGGCGAGCGCTCGCAGCCCAATAACGAACTGCGTCCGAGCCGTGCTCCTCTAACAGGCCCATCGGAGTTACGACATTGCCTTTGGATTTGGACATCTTCTTGCGATCCGGGTCGAGAACCCAACCCGATATCAGCGCGTCACTAAATGGGAGCGAGTCGAACTCAGAGTGCGACCGCACAACTGTAGAGAAGAGCCATGTGCGAATAATCTCATGGGCCTGCGGGCGCAGATCCATAGGGAATACACGCTCAAATAGGTCTGGGTCATCCTCCCAACCTGCGGCGAGCTGGGGCGTTAGCGATGAAGTCGCCCACGTGTCCATCACGTCAGGGTCAGCAACGAACCCACCGGGAACGCCTCGCTGATCCTCCGTATATCCGGGTGCCGTCTCAGCGGAAGGGTCTACAGGGAGATCTGCCTCAAGGGGAACAATTGGGTTGTCGTGATCTGGGCTTCCATCGGAGCGCACCGGATACCAAACTGGTATCGGCACACCAAAGAAACGCTGTCGACTAACTAACCAGTCGCCGTTCAATCCCTCGACCCAAGATTCGTAGCGCGCACGCATGTACTCGGGGTGCCACTTCAACTCTTTACCGCGCGCTACCAGTGCAGCACGCAGAGCAGCATCGCGGCCTCCGTTTCGGAAGTACCACTGGCGAGTTGTCACGATCTCAAGAGGGCGATCGCCCTTCTCAAAGAACTTCACCTGATGCTCAATAGGTTTTGGATCACCTAAAAGTTCGCCAGACTCAATCAACAGTTCAACTAAGCGCTTCTGCGCCTGCTTAACGGTCTTGCCTGTGATCTCTCCCCATGCAGCACTCGCTCCCGCAGCCGGGAACTCAACTGGAGCATCGGGGAGGAGACGTCCGTCCCATCCGATGATTGGGCGCACCGGGAGCTGTAGTTCGCGCCACCAAATAACATCTGTCGTGTCACCAAATGTGCAGATCATCGCTATTCCTGAGCCTTTTTCAGGGTCAGCGAGCGTATGAGCAAGCACCGGGACCTCGACACCAAAGATTGGCGTGGCGACCATCGTGTTGAAGAGTGGCTGATAACGCTCGTCGTCTGGGTGTGCAACAAGCGCAACGCATGCGGGCAGGAGCTCGGGGCGAGTGGTCTCAATAACGACATCTCCCCCACCATCTACGCGGTGAAAGGCGAGCGCGTGATAGGCGCCCGGCATCGGTCGATCCTCGAGCTCGGCCTGCGCAACTGCGGTACGGAAATCAACATCCCAGAGCGTTGGCGCCTCAGACTGGTACGCCTCACCGCGCGCCAGCATCCGCATAAAACCGCGCTGCGATGCGCGCTGCGAAGCCCGCCCGATCGTGGAGTATGTAAGCGACCAGTCAACAGAGAGGCCTACGTATCTCCAGAGTTCTTCGAACTTCTTCTCGTCCTCAAGTACCAACTGATCACATAGCTCAACAAAATTACGTCGAGATATAACTATTGCTTTCTCAGCTGGCTTCTCTGGCGGAGTGAAACTCGGGTCGTATGGGAGTGTCGGGTCACACCGGACACCGAAGTAGTTCTGGACACGCCGCTCTGTGGGGAGGCCGTTGTCATCCCACCCCATTGGGTAGAAGACCTCTGCACCGCGCATGCGTCGATAACGCGCAATCGTGTCGGTGTGGGTATAGGAGAAGACATGACCTACATGGAGCGATCCGCTTACCGTAGGCGGCGGGGTGTCAATTGAGTACACCTCGGCCCTGGTTCGTGTGCGGTCGAAGGCATAGGTGCCCTCGGACTCCCACACCTCAGACCAGCGCTTCTCTAGACCTTCAACGCTTGGCTTCTCAGGGATCGGCATGGGGAGTGAGTCTACGGACCTATGCGCTCAGAATCGGCTTCCGGCCAAAATGGAGACTTGCATCTAAATGGAGCAGCCTCTAAATGGAGCAGCCTCGCTATAACCACTTAGGCGCTGCGGCGCTCGCCTTGGGGTCCGGTGATGAGCGTAGGGGCAATCTGCTGCTTCACAACGCCTGCATCGACAACACACTGAGTTACATCCGAGCGTGACGGCAGTTCGTACATGACATCAAGCAGGCACTCTTCGAGAATCGCACGAAGTCCGCGCGCTCCGGTACCTCGGATAAGCGCCATATCGGCCACAGCATCCAAAGCATCGTCGGTGAGCACGAGCTCCACGCCGTCGAAGTGGAAGAACTTCTTGAACTGACGTAGAAGCGCGTTCTTTGGCTCTACGAGAATACGAATTAGCGCATCCTTATCGAGGCTCTCAACCGCAGCGAGCACTGGCAGACGCCCAATGAACTCAGGGATCAAACCAAATTTGAGCAGATCCTCGGGGAGGATACGCGCTGCAGCGTTATCGACTGCGTTAACACTGCTGACCTCAGAGCGGAACCCAACACCGCGGTTGCCCATGCGGGCCTCAACGATCTTGTCGATGCCGGCAAATGCGCCACCACATATGAAGAGAATGTTGGTTGTATCGATCTGAATGAACTCTTGGTGTGGGTGCTTACGCCCACCCTGCGGAGGTACGGATGCGGTAGTGCCCTCAAGAATCTTGAGTAGCGCCTGCTGCACACCCTCGCCGGATACGTCGCGAGTGATTGATGGGTTCTCTGCTTTTCGCGCGATCTTGTCGATCTCGTCGATGTAGATGATCCCCGTCTCGGCCTTCTTTACGTCGTAGTCAGCGGCCTGAATCAGCTTTAGAAGGATGTTCTCGACATCCTCTCCAACATATCCAGCCTCTGTAAGAGCAGTTGCATCTGCGATCGCAAATGGCACCTTTAGGAGGCGAGCAAGCGTCTGAGCTAGCAGTGTTTTGCCACAACCAGTCGGGCCGACGAGCATGATGTTTGACTTCTGAAGCTCAACATCAGGGTCGCCGAATGAACCTGCCTGAACGCGCTTGTAGTGGTTGTAGACCGCTACGGAGAGGGTCTTCTTAGCCTGCTCTTGCCCGATGACATAGCCATCTAAGTAATCAAGAATCTCGCGTGGCTTCGGGAGATCATCGAAGTGAACCTCAGCATTCTGAGATAGCTCTTCCTCGATGATCTCGTTGCAGAGGTCTATGCACTCGTCACAGATGTAAACGCCAGGGCCCGCAATTAGTTTCTTGACCTGCTTCTGACTCTTCCCACAGAAAGAACACTTAAGAAGCTCGCCACCTTCACCGAACTTAGCCATGACGCCTCCACCCCGATAACTGCACGCACACGATCATCTCTAGCAAGGGGTTGATCAACCCACGCCTGGTGGAACGCTAATGGCCGCAAGGTCACGGTTGGTCAATACCTCATCAATGATTCCGTAGATCTTTGCCTCGGGTGCGCTCATGATGAAGTCGCGGTCTGTATCAGAGGAGATCTTGGCGATGGTCTGCCCAGTGTGGTGAGCAAGAATCTCGTCTAGGAGTGAACGCATACGCATGATCTCTGCAGCCTGAATCTGAATATCAGAGGCCTGCCCAGAGGCGCCACCATTTGGCTGGTGGATCAATACGCGAGCGTGAGGTAGTGCAAAACGCTTGCCTGGGGTACCTGCGGAGAGCAGAACAGCGGCGGCAGATGCGGCCTGGCCAACACAGATCGTGTTGATGTCGCACTTGATGAACTGCATTGTGTCGTAGATAGCAAATAGCCCTGTGATCTCTCCACCTGGCGAGTTGATGTAGATCGAGATGTCTTTGTCGGGGTCCTCGGACTCAAGGTGAAGCAACTGCGCCACGAGCAGGTTCGCCACTGTGTCGTCGATCGGAGTCCCAAGGAAAATAATGCGATCCTTAAGCAGACGGGAGAAGATGTCACGAGTCTCTCGACCACGCGGGCTGTCCTCTGTTACGTAGGGCATATACATGTTGCTAGCGGCTTCGTTCATGCCGTCTCCTCAGGGGTCTGGGTTTCTATTTGGGGGGTGTCTTGCTCTTCTGTTACTTCTGTCTGACTTAGCTCGGAAGGCTCCGGCATGCTGAGATCAACGGTGTTCCCCGCTGCATCAACGACCTTCGCGTTATCGACAAGGAACTGGAGTGCCTTGCCTCTCTCAAGGTCAAAGCGTACCGCCTCGAAGACGCCTTGCTGCTCTAGTTGACGACGAGCTTTCTTGGGAGAGCCCTTGACCTGCTCGAGGATGCGTTCGATCTCAGCCTCGAATTCCTCTTCACTGGCCGCAAACTCCTCGGCGGCAATTATGGACCTAAGACCTATATCGACAAGCACCGCTTTGGTCGATCCCTCACGCACCTCAGCGACAAAAATTTCTTGGCTCTGACCGATCGCCTCTAAATACATCGGGATTGTCATCCCCTGCTGTTCAAGTCGGTGTGCGAGGTCGTGAAGACGGCGCTCCATCTCGCGCTCAACCAAGGGAAGCGGTGCCTCGATCGGCACGATGCTCACAAGCTCTTCAAGAACGCGATCCCGCAGAGACATCTGAGCCTGCATCTTCGCTACCAAATCGATACGAAGCGCCATGTCAGTGCGTAGAGCGTCGACAGTTGCAGACTCTGTATTTTCATCGGCCCACTCATCAGTGAGCTCAGGCAAAACCTTGACCTGTGCAGCCTTAACTGAACCCGTGAAGAGAGCAACCTGGCCTTCTCGGTCGCCGAAGCGATCAGTGAGGGTTGAAGAAAAGGAGAGTTCTGCTCCAGGACGCGATCCGCGCACTGCTTCATCGAGTTCGTCCACGAGTATGCCGGAGCCAACCTCGTATACGAAGTCTTGAGCACTGAGGGCTGGAACTGCTTCTCCATCGATTGTCGCTGCGATGTCAAGACGGGCGAACCCACCAATTGTGAGGGCGTCTTCGGTATCTTCGAGGGTTGCGAAGCGCTGGCGCATTGAGTCGATCTGCTCCTCAATACGCTCCGGCGTTGCGGTCTCGATATCAAGCACAACTGTCAGCTCGTCGTAGCCGGTCAGGCGCACCTCCGGGCGAACCTCTACCTCTGCTGTGAAGACGATGTCGCCTGATTCCTCGCCTGATGTGATGTCAATAGTTGGGGCAGCAATGACATCGATCACATGCTCTCCCACTGCATCAACGTAGTAATCGGCGAGCGAGTCCTTAATGGCCTGTGCGCGTGCCTCAGAGACCGGGATGCTCTGCTCAATAATCCTGCGCGGTGCCTTACCCGGCCTGAAGCCAGGGATGCGCATCTGCTGAGCGAAACGGCTGTATGCCAAATCAATGGATTTTTCGAACTCTTCCTCGGAGATTGTTACGAGGAGTCGAACCTTGTTGCCTTCTAATGGCTCTAGGGAGGTCTGCATAAGGTCACTGACTCTACCGGCCCGGTGTGACACTTACCCGATCATGGGTCAGGGCAGAAGGGCTCATTCTGATTGCCGATCAGGGCGCTGAGGCATCAAATTCCATTCCAAAGGGAATGCTGGCGCTGTGACTTGACCGATTGTTTTCGATTCCGGATCAACAGTTTCTGCAATCTTGGCAATCCTGGCCGGTTAGTTTGGAGGGGTGACAAACTATTGGTTCAAAGAAATGGGCATTTTGCTTGTTAAACCCAATTTCGGGGTATACCCCGTAGAAATAGTGGATGGCAGGCCATGAAAACCCTCGTTGTAGGTGGTGCTGGATATATCGGGAGCATCGTTGCCTCCGAGTTGGTTGAGGCCGGCCACGATGTGAGCGTTCTCGACGACCTTTCCCGCGGAACGGCCCAGGTTGAGGGAACTACCTTCTACGAGGCGAGCCTCCTAGACCCTGAGTCGCTTGATGGCGTGCTCGCAAACGGGTTTGATGTTGTGCTCCACTTTGCAGCGCTCGCACTTGTGCCTGAGTCAGTTGCGGAGCCAGAGCTCTACTTTCGAGTCAATGTCGGCGGCACGCTCAATCTCCTAGAGGCGATGAACGCCCATGACATAAAGCGCATTGTCTTCTCCTCTACGTGTGCTGTCTATGGAGAGCCGGCGACGGTTCCGATTACTGAGCAATTCCCGAATAACCCCACCAACTCCTATGGAGCATCAAAGTTGGCTGTTGATCACTTGCTTACTGCTTGGACCACAGCACGCAATTCATCTGCAGTGAGCCTGCGCTACTTCAATGTTGCTGGAGCCGCTCACGGGCTTGGCGAGCATCATGAGCCAGAGACGCACATCATTGCGATCGAGGCCACATCTACCCCGGGGCGACGCATCTATAACCTCGGTAATGGTGCCGGATTTAGTGTGCGCGAGGTCATTGAGACTGCCGAGCGAGTTACTGGTCGCTCGATTCCCGTCGTTGAGTCTGGGCGGCGTGCTGGTGATCCCGCACAACTCATCTCGGCTAGCGACTTGATACGAAGCGAACTCGGGTGGGTGCCGCTCTATCCCGAATTAGAGGGCATGATTGCCGATGCCTGGGAGCATCGCGGTCACTAAGCAAGGCGTTACAGGCCAGGGTTGTTGCTCCGATTCGCAAAGCGATTGTTGTCGCGTACCTTCGAGTACTCAGCGAGCACAGGGTCAAGTTGTTTGGGCGTTGCCGCGTGGAGAATTACTCCGTCAGCACCCTGGGCAAATTGATCCTGAATACGCGAAGCGCATGTTGCGGCATCACCCTGAGCGCTAGCAGCTAACCATTCGTCTGGAATGAGGGATGCGATGTGCTCAAGTTGCTCGCGCGTTGCTTTTGCATCGATCGCTCCCCCGATACTTGCCACAGTCTCATCTGCTTTAAATCGCGTGAGCACTGCTGGGTCCCAACCGTTTACGTTTACTAAGAGATCTCCGTAGGCCTGCATATATGTAGCCATGCGACCAACCAACGAGCGCAGTCGACGCTCCTCGGGAAGATCACACGCGACCGCAAGCACGGACCAAATCTTTACCGACTCCGGGTCTCTACCGGCCTGCCCTGCTGCGCTACGTATCTCGCTAACGCAACGGCCAAGTGCCTCATCGGAGAAGAAAGTATGGAGGATCACTCCGTCCATAACACGCCCGCCGAATTGCATTGCCTTGGGCCCGAGTGCTGCCATCAAGATCGGGATGTTCTCATCGAATGTTGGGTCGAGCCCGAGATATGGATATGCACCGGCTGGGCCGTCGTGGCCAAAGATGGTCTCGCCATGCCAGAGGCGACGCATCAAGCCCACGAAGTCCTCCATCTGATCGAAGGTGACACGCTTCGCTCCGATGGCGTCGAATAGAAAATCGAAGCCACGACCGATCCCGAGAGCAAAGCGCCCACCAGAGAGTCGATGGACAGTTGCACCCCAGGTTGCAGTGACTAGGGGGTGTCGGGTGTTGTGATTGGTCACACCGGTAGCGATGCCTAATCGCGTGGTGACTGCTGCCGCTGCTCCGGTAAGCGCCGCTGCCTCTTTGACGTTGAAGCGCTCAGATATGAATACAGAGCCCAGGCCAAGGGTCTCAGCATCGCGACACTCGTCGAGCAGGTCGCCCGGGTTCTCCGTGTGGCCAGCGAGGCCGTAGAAGCCGAGCTCTGGGAAGGAATTGTCAGTCATATTCACCTCTGAATCGAATGTTGTCGGGGCCACGGTAACGGAGTGGGGGGTCAGACTCCACTAGCGTCTCGTAACCGGGAGGTGGCGCAGCCAGGTAGC
>CAEZZU010000032.1_pt1 | contig 8441 bp, 8 predicted proteins | sample 7266921 | NCBI WGS metagenome assembly CAEZZU01 (sample SAMEA6813969, study PRJEB35770) | uncultured Actinomycetes bacterium | biome: Freshwater; feature: Freshwater reservoir; material: water | place: Czech Republic | collected 2016-08-15 | depth 30m m
GCCTTTAGCCGACCAACTCTTGACTGTGGAGCACTACATCTTGATCGGCGATGCAGATAGCGACGCTCTTGCTCCGCTCCTCGCTGGTGCGAAGGCTGCAGGTCGAGGCGCCGATGTCCTTCGCTACGAGGATCTCCTTGCGCAAGAGGAGCCTGGGTTTGATTGGCCTGAGGTAGACGAACGCTCTGCCGCAGCTATGTGTTATACCAGCGGCACTACAGGGCACCCCAAGGGCGTCGTGTACTCACACCGGTCAACTGTTCTTCACTCGATGGCCGCCTGCTTTAAGCAGACCAACGCTATTGCTGAAGAGGAGAGAATTCTTCTGATTGTCCCTATGTTCCATGCAAATGCTTGGGGACTTCCCTATGCAGCATGGATGGTCGGTGCTGATTTAGCGATGCCTGCTCGTTTTCTGCAGGCTGAGCCTCTGTCGCGCTTCATTCGCGATGCCCGCCCGACTTACTCTGCGGGCGTCCCAACAATTTGGTCTGACATTCTTAGGTATTCGCGTACTGCTGACGTAGACCTCTCCTCGATACGCACGATCATCTGTGGAGGGTCTGCGGTTCCTCGCTCGTTGATTGAGGCGTTCGATAAGGAGTTTGGAATCACGCTCTTCCAGGCATGGGGAATGACCGAGACGAGTCCGCTCGCAGCGATTGCGCGCCCACCGCATGACTTTGAGAACGGTTTCTCGGGCCCAGGCGATGGCGGGTCGTTAGAGGAGACCCAGGATGGAATGTGGTGGCGTGCGCATACTGGGCGCGTTGTCCCAGGTGTGGAGATGCGCGTTGTTGCAGACGATGGCTCGGTACTCCCATGGGATGGCGAGTCAGTAGGCGAGATTCAAGTTCGCGGAGCCTGGATCACAGGTTCGTATTACTTAGACGATGCGACCGACAAATTCGACGACGGATGGCTGCGCACAGGCGATGTCGCTCATGTGAATCGCCTCGGGTTTGTTCAGATAACAGACCGTTCAAAAGATGTCATTAAGAGCGGTGGCGAGTGGATCTCTTCGGTAGAGCTAGAGCACGCAATTATGGAGCACCCCGAGGTAGTTGAGGCTGCTGTCATTGCTGTTCCAGATGCCCGATGGGACGAACGCCCACTTGCCTGCGTTGTTCTAGAGGAGGGCGCTAGCGCAGATGCTCGAGCATTATGTGACTTCCTAACCGGTGCTGTTGCAAAATGGCAGCTCCCAGAGCGCTGGACATTTATTGCGGTAGTTCCCAAGACGAGTGTAGGGAAGTTCGATAAAAAGGTATTGAGGGCTCAATACGCTGATGGGGCGCTAGAGGTAATCACTCTCTAAAACTGCTTTCGGGCCTTTATGGAGAGCTGTATCTAGGAGCGCTGTATCTAGGTCTGAAGATCTAGTACTGCCCCTGCAAGGTCTGTTAGCGACGAGCCTTCTTTCTCGTTCGCAGCATCCATCGGAACCACTACGAGTTTTGAGAACCCAATCTCTATGAACTCTGAGCATCGCTTGCGAAGATTCGCTAGCCCTGCCGGAACAAGGTCGTGAGGGTCAACACTCGGGTTGCGCTTCGAGATCATTGCAGCGACTGCATCGGGCATTCTCGAGTCGGTGTAGAAGACCATCGCCCCGAAGTGCTCTGGGTCTATTGCCCGGCCAAAGGCGCTCGCCTCTGCCTCAACTATCGGGCGCCCGGCTGCGCAGTCATCAGGCATAGCAAAGGATGCGAGCCAGCCATCTCCGAGCCGACCAACTCTGCGCAGCTCACTAGGGGCTTTACCCCCAAACCAAATCTCTAAAGGTTGCTGGATCGGCTGGGGCCGAACGCGCAGCGATTCGTAGTGAAATCTTGGTCCGTCATGATCAACACTCTCCCCGCTCCATATGCGTCGAAGAAGCGGTATTGCCTCGTCGAACCACGGCGCGCGTTCCTCGCGCGTAACCCCAAATGCTTGCTGCTCCGCGCGGTCGACGGCTCCGAGCCCAAAGCCCGGTAAGAAGCGACCATTCGAGAGCATGTCTAGGGAAGCAAGGCTCTGCGCTAAGAGTGCGGGATTGCGCCCTGGGAGCACCTGCACGCTTGTACCCAGCTTCATTCGCTTCGTGCGACCCGCAGCTACAGCGAGCGCAATAACTGGGTCGGGGGCATCTCCAGATACGCGCTCGGAGAGCCAGAGTGAATCAAAGCCAAGGTCCTCAAGGCCATCAACTAGTTCCCTAAAGCGGGCAGCATCCACACCGGCGCGAGCCCCCGGGGCAAAACCAATACGCACTTTCACAGTGTGCCTGTCATCAGTTGACCCGCATAATCAATCTGGATATTTCTCTTTGTTAGGGACGAAGTGACTCGAAGCGCGCTATCTCGCGTCGAGCAATCTGCATCTTGTGCACGTCATCTGGGCCATCGACCAAATGGAGAGTACGTGCATGCGCGTACATATCGGCGAGCGGCCAGTCACTCGATACTCCGGCGCCACCAAAGAGCTGGATGGCGCGGTCGATCACATTCGTTGCAGTACGAGCAGCAACAACCTTGATGGCCGAGATCTCGATGCGCGCTCCCTTTGCGCCGACCGTATCCATCAGCCACGCAGCCTTGAGTGTGAGCAGACGAGCCTGCTCAATCTCCATGCGACTCTCGGCGATTCGGTCGCGAACAACACCTTGATCAGCTAGCGGCTTTCCAAATGCAACGCGCATCTGCGCCCTCATGCACATGAGCTCAAGCGCCTTCTCTGCAAGCCCAATGGCGCGCATGCAGTGATGGATGCGCCCGGGCCCAAGGCGGGCCTGGGCGATAGCGAAGCCGTTGCCCTCTCCACCGATGATGGCGGAGGCGGGGAGTCGAACATCCTCAAAGAGTGTCTCAGCATGGCCGGCACCTGCGTCATGCCCGAAGACGGTTAGGCCCCGAACGACTGTGACCCCTGGAGCATCCATCGGTACGAGGATCTGAGAATGGCGACGGTGCGGATCTGCTTTGGGGTCTGATACCCCCATGAGAATCGCAACTTTGCAGCGAGGAGAGAGCGCACCACTAGTCCACCACTTATGGGCGTTGACTATGTAGTGATCTCCGTCGCGCTCGATGCTGCTCGTGATGTTTGTTGCGTCGCTCGATGCAACCCACGGTTCGGTCATAGCGAAAGCAGATCGAATCTCTCCTTCGAGTAGAGGCACGAGCCACTGGTCCTGCTGCTCTGGGGTACCGAACTCTGCGAGCACCTCCATGTTGCCAGTATCGGGAGCGGCGCAGTTCGTAGCCTCTGACGTTAGGTAGTTGCGCCCCATGATCTCAGCTAGGGGCGCGTACTCAACATTGGTTAAACCTGGTCCCCACTTATCGTTGGGGAGAAAGAGATTCCAGAGACCGCGTGCGCGTGCCTCTACTTTCAGCTCCTCCATAATCGGCGGGTGAAAACGCTTGTCGCCAGACTCCTCGATCTGCTCAAAGTAGATCGGCGTTGCGGGCTCAACCTTCTCATCTACAAACGCTTGAAGGCGCTCTTTGAGGTCCTGAGCACGCGCACTCATTGAGAAATCCATTACTGCTCCTTGGTCTGCGATTCGGCGCCGAGAGATTGTCGTTCTACTGCGCGCACCATAGCCCTCAGAGAAGGGGATTGGCCACGCTCGAACGTAACTAGGGTACTTAGGCCTTGGCTGGTTCGTGGAGTTTTATGCTCTTTGGTGCCACTTGCTCCGGTGCCTCTGCGAAGAGAAGCTCGAGCGCCTCGGCGCGGTCTTCGTCGTTAAATTCACCTGTCGAAGTGCAGTATTCGACGAGAATGTAATTTGGATCCATTAGGTAAATAGAGGTACACCAACCGTGGTCAACCTCTAGGCATGCCTGACCTTTCGCGAGCCAGTTATCGCGTCGCATCGCTAGGTCTTCAAGCGTCGGCGCATCGAAGGCGACATGGTTTGTCCACTCGGGAAGCCCGAGAGCGCGACTAATCGAGGGATCAAAATCGGGCACGCTCTCGTCATGAAGGTCCCATAGTGCAAACATCCCACCGCCCGGAATGTCATAGAAAACATGGCGCGCCCATCCGGTGCCGCCTTCGTATGGGCCGACCTCAACTTTGGCGAGGGTAAAGCCCATCACCTCCGTGTAGAAGGTGTGAGAGGCGGGTAGGTCACGAGTCACAATTGCGAGGTGATGTACAGGCATCCGTTGAGCGTAGGCGCGTTGACCCCCCAAGTGTTGAGTTGATGACGGGCAGGTACAACGTGCTCTCCGCCGCTCACTTGCGACTGCTTGCTCTAGAGGCCGTAATCTTTGGCTATGAGACCAGAGTTGGAGTTATTTGAGTCCGATATCGGAGACGAACCAATCTCAGCCGTCCGAGAATGGTGGATTGCGGCGCGAGAGATCGATCCTTCCCCAGAGGGTTCGAGCGCTATGGCTGTCGCATCCGTTGGGGCCAACGGCTCCCCGTCTAACCGAATCGTGCTGCTACGCGCACTCGATGAGCGTGGATTTGTTTTTTACACAAACTATGAAGGACGTAAGGGCTCCGAGTTGGTTCCGGGGAATCGAGCAGCGCTTGTGATTCACTGGGCTGAGCTTGGTTGTCAGGTCCGCGCTGAGGGAGTAGTCGAGCACGTTGCAGCGGATGAGTCGGATGCCTATTTCGCTACGCGCCCTCGTGGTCATCAAATTGGAGCATGGGTCTCGCCGCAGAGCAGTGTGATTGATGACCGAGCCTTCTTAGTGAATCGCCTCGCTGAGATGGAGATGCGTTTCGAAGGAGCAGAGGAGATCCCGCGTCCAGAGTATTGGGGTGGTATCAGATTGATTCCTGAAGTAATTGAACTCTGGGGCAATCGAAGCGATCGACTCCATGACCGTCTCCGCTTTACTCGCGATGGCGGCGGATGGGTTCGCGAGCGCCTTGCGCCTTAGGCAGTTTTATCTATTTTTGATTGCCTAGCAGCGGCTCTACGCCGAAGGTGGGGGTGAGGGCGCGGTACCGGGACTCTGATATCGACAGTTCCGTGGTTCCGTTCCCAGAGCACTACCTCCACCATCGCAGCGGATACGAGCACGTAGCCAATGACGAGCATCCAGATCAGTAATGCGAAGAAGACACCGATCGTTCCATAAATAGCAGAGGAGTCGCTCGCTATTCGGGGGAGCACTGTTGCTCCTGCAACTCGCGCAGCAGTCAAACCGAGAGATGTGACGATCACTGCGGGGAGCATTGCGCGAATAGGAATATGGCGAGCGGGTAAAAGGCTTGCAGTAAGCATGACCAGTGACAGATCGGCGATCACTCCAATAATCACAGCGATTATTGGGAGTGAGTGATGGCTAGCAATCCACGAGGTTGTGGCGACTGCGACGAGAATGCTTGCGCCGCTACCCAGCATCCAGAGCAATCCGCTTGCCCTTCCACGCAATCCGCCGCCAGGGATGCCCCATGCTGAGTTCCATGCATACGCAATCGCCATGGAGAGCCCGGTCCCTGTCCAGACGAGTCCGAGGAGCCCGAAGATCGTCGTTGTCGCCCGGCTGGTCTGCGCTTGTTCAACAGCTATGTATACGGAGTTGGCTGCTTCGCCGGAGAGGCCGAGATTGCCAATTATCCACTCGCCGACTCCACGACCGGACGCGTTCAAGTAGCCAGCAAGTGCGAAGCTGAGGACTAGGCAAGCAAATAAGCCAAGGAAAGCTCTAAACGCGATTGCCGCAGCGAGGTTTGATCCGCGCTTCTCTGAGAATCGCTTTGCAACGGCAAGACTCAAGCTCCAGATCTCAGAGAGCTTCATTGAAACGCCCACAGCAAGGAGTGAACAACTGCTGCGAGATTCGGTTGCATTGGGGCTATGGCTCTGCGAGCGGAGAGGGGCACGGAGTTAGAGGATAGACGCACGATTTCTCGCGTAGGGTGTGCCCCCTAACTATTGATTCACAAAGTTCAAGAGGTGAGTGCAGATATGAGTTCAGAATCCAGCCTAATTAGCAGCCCAAACATCGTTCCCGCAGCGTTTGATGCCGCTGCCGCGCTTGGTGGCTTCTAGTGAACCCTCTTGCGGTAGCGATACTTCTTCTTGCCGGGGTAGTCGCGCTGGTCGACTGGTGGGCGGTGCTGCGCTCAAATAAGCGCATTGAGTACGTCGCTAAGCCGGGCGTGCTGATTCTCTTGATCGGCGTAGCGCTAGCTCTCGACCCCAAGTACTCATCAATGCGGGCCTGGTTTGTAGCGGCGCTTGTTCTATCGCTCATCGGTGACATCTTCTTGATGCTTCCATCAGATCGATTTGTGCCAGGCCTCTCAGCATTTCTGCTTGCACATGTTGCGTACTCAGTTGGGTTTCTAATCCATTCACCAGGCTCTCCGGCACCGATTATTACGACGCTGCTAGTGGTTGCCTTCTCTGCAAATTCTTGGCGCAGGCTCGCTGCTGGAATGAAGGCAGGGGGGCAGAGTGCGTACTTGCCACCGGTCACGGCATATGTGGTTGTAATAGGGGTCATGGGTGCTGCAGCACTAGCAAGTGGCAACTTGGTTGCGGTTGCTGGTGCGCTCTTGTTTGTCCTATCCGACTCGATTATCGGTGAGACTCGTTTTGTGGGTGAGCGGTCTTGGGGCCCGATGGCGGTTATCACTACGTACCATCTTGGGCAGGCGCTGCTCGTTCTTTCCCTAGTTCGATAAAGGAGTATTTGATGCGAAGGTCCATCGATGATTCAAGTGATGATCACCCTATAGATGAAGAGCGCCCTGCGGTTTCTTGGATGGTTGGTCTATCTGACGATCCAGACGCGAGCGACGATGGTTCGCCTCGTGTCAGCGTTACCCTCGAGGAGGCCGGACGCGCAGGTTTTGGGGTAGTCGCTCAACTTGCCCCTGATACTGCGCGTCGAATGCGTGCAGCGATTGCCGCAGCGTTACGTGAGATTGGTGAAGATCCCGGGCAGTAGCGAGCGCATTGAGCGTGCGTATGACCGCTCGCAGGGGCTTTCTTAATTTAAGAGCTACCTGATTTAAGAGCTACCTAATTGAGGTAAGCGCTGCCTCTCGGTACTCCGCAAGTTGCTCCACGCTTATGAGAAGGATCCCGTGCTCTGCAGCGAACTTCTCAAGGAACGGCAAGCGTGCTGGAGAGCCCTCATCGTCGAGCACTTCGCATATCACCGCAACAGGGTGCAGCCCAGCTAAACGAGCCAAGTCCACAGACGCCTCAGTATGCCCACGTCGCTCTAACACGCCTTCAGGCTTTGCTCTAAGCGGGAACACATGCCCAGGGCGGATGAAGTCGGAGGCGACTGATGCTGGGTCTAAGAAGTTCTTTACTGTTAGCGCTCGATCGGCAGCACCGATTCCGCTCCCTGAATCTCGGTGATCAATGGAGACGGTGAAGGGCGTGTCGCAGCCTTCTTCTCCGGCAGGAATCATCGGCCCAACCGATAGGCGCTCAAGGTACTCGGGAGCAGAGGGCATGCAGACGAGACCACGCGCGAAACGGAGCATGAAGTTGATCGCTTCAGGCGTAACAAACTCGGCGGCCATTGTTAGGTCGCCTTCGTTCTCACGATCTTCGTCATCGGCCACAAGAACCATCTCCCCCGCACGAATGCGGTCAACGGCTTCCTCGATGCTGGCGAATGTGCTCATGTTGCTCCTTGTTTATTTATGTAGCCGTGATTATGCGGCATTGGGAAGGGTTACGACCATTCGGCACCCGTGAGGCTCTCTGCGCTCCGGGTGAATTTCTCCGCCATGCAGATCAACGATCCACTGTGCGATAGCAAGGCCGAGGCCAGCGCCACCGGCCTGAGAGGAGCGTGCAGCATCTGCTCGATAGAAGCGCTCAAAGATCCTCTCCTCGTCAACGGCAGCAATTCCTGGGCCTTCGTCAGAGATCTCGAAGACGACGTTGCCCGCGGATCGCCTTGCGGTGACCTCAACTTTGCCTCCGGCAGGGGAGTGGCGCACTGCATTCTCAAGGAGGTTCGCAAGAACTTGATGGACTCGCTCAGGGTCTCCGTCAGCAGTCAACGAGGGGTCATCGAGCACGACGCTTACCTCTACATCGCCAACTTGGAGAGCCTGCTCTCTTACGGCGTGATCGAGAAGAGGTGCAACTTGGAACTCTTGGCGGTCGAGTGGAATCGACCCAGACTCGAGTCGGGAGAGGTCGAGCAGTTGACTAACTAGGCGACCGAGACGCTCCGTCTGGCGAAGCATTGTTAGAAGCAACTCTGGCTCGGGCTCCTCAACGCCATCAACGAGGTTCTCTAAGCGTGCTTGGAGCGCAGTAATTGGGGTGCGCAGTTCGTGGCTTACGTTCGCCACAAGATCTCGCCGCACGCGGTCGGTCTCATCTAGCTCGGATGCCATGCGATTAAATGCACGCGCTAGGCGGCCAACTTCATCCGTGGATGTAGCGCTAACACGACGTGAGTAATCGCCACGCGCCATAGCGTCTGCTGCCTCTGACATTTCGC
>CAEZZU010000033.1_pt1 | contig 8333 bp, 8 predicted proteins | sample 7266921 | NCBI WGS metagenome assembly CAEZZU01 (sample SAMEA6813969, study PRJEB35770) | uncultured Actinomycetes bacterium | biome: Freshwater; feature: Freshwater reservoir; material: water | place: Czech Republic | collected 2016-08-15 | depth 30m m
ACGCGCATCAAGCCTCAGGCAAAAGTATTCGCGGAGAGTCGCGGCATTGAGTGTGTAGAGATTGAATTAGACGAACTACGCGGCCACGACCTGGCGAAGATGCGCCTTTTTTAGTTACTTGAACTCAGACTGTCGCGAGCCTTACGTATCGCATCGCTAGCATCTTGGATCGCCTTCCCGCTGAGTAGCGCATCAAAACTTGGAAGCCCCGCGTTCGAGGCAAGAGTCGTATTCATATAGCGCTTGCGAACTGCCGCAAGAGAGAACGGCACCCCTCGCCTATCGCTTTCAATTGCAACAAATGCAATCTGAGCGCCCAGCACCCGAGCCTCAACAAGTGACTCGCGCACAGCAAGCGCTGCCCTTGACGCCCTGGCTCCCTCGCTGCCGCGCAGCCGAGGAGCATTTAGGTGAAGCTCCCGATCCAAATTTTTAAGTGCAGCGATACCTGTAGTTGGATTGAACTTCAAAGCGTTGGCTCTCGTTACCGGATACTCACTCTGAAGTCTTTTTGTCTCCATCGCTGTGCTATCAATTGCCTTGCCGACTCCACTTCGCGCATCACTAATTACTCGTTCACGTAATAAATATGAAGAACAAAAAATGAAGACCAAGAGTGCCCCGATAACCGGCCAGAACCTAGGTGATAAAGACTGGGGAGGAGATGTTGCGGATTGGGCAGACGGGGCGAGGGGGTCACGCCTCTTATCGCGCAGTGAAGCTACCGCAGATGGATTTTTGCGAACGCGCCATATCGCCCATGCCGCTCCACAGCCTAAATACATCGCGAGATCAAACGGAGATCGGAGTCTAGGAGCCACTATTGAGAAAAGGCTTGTCGCCATGATTAGCACCGCAGAGCCAAGTATTAGCAATGCTCCACGTCGTCGCAGGGTTAAAACAAGCCCGACTGTGCCAATAATTGTAATTGGCCAAATTAACCAGAAGGTGTTATTTCTAACCTCCATGTTGCGGCCATCAAACTTCTCCGCTAGATCGTTGCGGAAAGAGTCAATCTCAAACCAAGATAAAAAGTTCCTCTTTGTAACATTAAGAATTATCTCGGGGTGAGCACGAAAATTTGTTGTCCCCAGTTTTAGTAATGCTTTATCCCAGGCAGCATCGTCGCCCGTTAAATAGACGTAGGGATCAAATCGGTTATCGGAGTATGCATCTGCAAAATCGCGACCATTCTCTGAAAACTCTGAGTATCGAGCGGAGACATTAAAACCGTTAGAGGTGTTTAAGGTTGGCTCGCCAATTAGCAGTTCATTTCTAATTATCCAAGGAAGTATTACTAAGAGCGTTACAGCGCTAAATCGCAATGCACGACGCCAACCAAATTGCCAGACAACCCAAGCAATCAAAAACAGTGCTAGCAATTGCGCGCTTGGCTTCGTAAGCATAAGGAGCCCTAGAGAGATTGCTGCCAGCAGAGGGCGTGCGCGAATTAGATACCACCACGTGGCTAAAAGAAGCAGCAGCGAGAGAGGTTCGGCAAGCACTGTCGCATCGTTCGCTATTAGGGCCGGAGAGAGTGCGGCAATGCCACCGGCAACAATCCCGGCCTCTCTCCCCCATATCTGATTGGCTAAAAGAGCACAGAGCAGAACAACCCCAATGCCGATTGCGATATTTAAAATCTGAGCATAAATAACAGAGGAGCCTGTTGCTGAGAAAAGGCTCCCCAATAAAGCCGGATAAAGAGGTGGTCGAAAGGCACTCGGGTGAACGTATGCGAATGGCCACTGAATGGAGAGCCCATCCCCATTTGAGAAGGCCCTTGCTAATTGCATGTACTGGTCTGCATCCTTATCAGGGATGTAATTAGGGATAGCGAAGAGCAAATAAAGTACGCGTGCCAGCCCAGCCAATGCACCTAAGAAAAGTATTATTCGTCGAGGCATCTATATCTACTCTGACTTGAAAAGTAACTGCGCGACTACTCGCGCGCCATGTTTGCAAACTTCGTGAAGTGATCTAGGAAGGCGAGGCGAACATTCCCTGTGGGTCCGTTACGGTGCTTCGCTACGATGATCTCGGCGGTTCCACGCTGGTCAGTCTCAGTGTTATAGGACTCATCGCGATAGATGAACATCACAACGTCTGCATCCTGCTCAATCGAGCCTGACTCACGGAGGTCGGCGAGCATCGGCCTCTTATCCTGGCGGTACTCAAGTTGACGGTTGAGCTGAGCAAGAGCAACGACCGGGCAGTCGAGTTCGCGAGCGAGAATCTTGAGACCACGCGAAAGGTCCGCTACCTCTACTTGGCGACTCTCGGGCCTTCCAGGAGTTGACATTAGCTGCAGATAATCAACAACGATCAGGCCTAGGTCCCCATGACGAGCCTTGATGCGGCGAGCCTTAGCGCGCATCTCCATCACAGTGCAGTGAGGGTTGTCGTCAATATATAGAGGCGACTCTCCGAGATGGGACATCGCGGTGTTGAGGCGTGTCCAGTCGGCGTCATTGAGTCGACCTGTCTGAAGTTTGCGAGCCTCAACTCGTGCCTCTGATGCGAGTAGTCGCTTCGTGAGTTCAACTGTCCCCATCTCCATAGAGAAGAAGATGACCGGACGCTTCGTAACAATCGCTACGTTCGCTGCGGCACCGAGTGCAAATGATGTTTTACCCATTCCCGGTCGAGCAGCCACAATTAAAAGCGTTGAGTTCTGAAACCCGAGTAGCAGCTCGTCGAGGTCTGTATAGCCAGTAGGCGAACCAGTTACCGCGCCCTCTGGGCCCTCGTACATATTTGATAGTTGCTCAATGGTCTCAGAGACGGAGTCGAATACGCGCACCATTGACTCTGCGACGCGCTTCTCTGCAATCTCGAAGATCCGCGCCTCAGCGCGGTCGACGGTATCGGTCACATCATCGGGCTGTGAGTACGCGCTCTCTGCGATCTCCCCCGCAACGGTAATTAGGCGGCGCAGAAGTGCAAGTTCGCTAACAATCCCCGCGTAGTGGCCCGCGTTTGATGACGCGGGTGTATTCGCTTGAATACTCACAAGCTTCTGGCGTCCGCCGAGTGCTTCAAGAAGATCAGCTCGGCGCAGCTCCTCTGCAATCGTGACAGGGTCGACCGGCTCACCCTGGCTATACAGAGCCATTACCGCTGTGTAGATATGCGCGTGTGCAGGCTTATAGAAATCAGACTCGTCTACACGCGCCTCTACCGCTGCAGTAATTGCATCGCGCGAAAGCATCATTGCGCCAAGCAGCGACTCCTCGGCCTCAAGGTTGTGCGGTGGAACACGGCCCGAAGAAGCCGTTCGCTGCGAGCGTCGCGCGTCGTCTATTGACTGAACCACTATTTCCCCTAAAACTCTGTGTACTTACTCGGTAGCATTTCTTGGCGGTATTGCTGGCTGTGCTTCTGGCTGTTACTTCAGGCTGTTATTTCAGGCTGGCAATTGGCCTCTATCGTCTCACCTTTTGCCTGTGGGTAAACAGTGGAGAACCCTGTGTTTTTCCTGTGAATTAGCGGTGGATAACTGCCATACTTCTCCACAGGCCTGTGGGTAAGTATCGCTTTGGTGCAGTGCCTGAAGTCTCCAACCCCACTGGGACACGTTGCCTATGAGGCAGCCTGCGCCACCAGCGATCTGCGTATCCGTCCTCTTAAAAGTAAAGGGCCCGGCCACATCTACTGGCCGGGCCTCTACTAATTCTGAGAAGTGATTGCTTACAGGCTCCTACTCGGAGACAACCTCAACTGTGGCTTTTGCAATTACACCCTCGTGCAGGCGCACTGATACCTCGAACTCGCCAAGCTCCTTGATTGCCTCGGCAATCGTGACGCTACGACGATCAACATCGGTGAGTGCAATCACGCTGAGAGCAGTGGCGACATCAGATGCAGTAACGGAACCGAAGAGCTTTCCGCCCTCGCCTGCGCGAGCAGTAACTGTGACGCGTGCACCGTTTAAGCGACCTGCAACCAACTCGGCTGCTTCGCGCTCGCGCGTGTCACGTGCTCCACGGTTTCGGCGCATCGCCTCGGCCTGGCCAATTACACCCTTGGTGGCCTGAATCGCAAGACCACGGGGCACTAGGTAGTTACGTGCGTAGCCGTCAGCAACGACACAAAGGTCGCCTTTCTTGCCTACGTGCTCTACATCGGCGCGCAATACGATTTTCATCTCTACGCCTCCTCTGAAGTTGTGCCGTCGGTTGGGTCATAGTCAAGAGCCTCTGGGTTGCGCTCGACCACGATCTCCATGGTCTCCTCGCCCTCCATGGTGATGCCCTCTGGCAGCTCATGAATGGTTGTCTCAGGAATCACTGCATCAGCTGACAACTCGCGATCGCGGCCACCATCACGGCCACCGCCTTCACGGTCGCGTCGTCCGCCGCCGCCACCCTTAGAGCGCTGGGTTACCTGGCGCACTGTGTAGGGAAGTAGGCCCATCTCGCGAGAGAGGCGAATCGCCTTAGCGACTGCGCGCTGCTGCTGCGTGTTGTTACCAGTTACGCGACGAGCGCGAATCTTTGCGCGTTCCGAGACGAAACGACGAAGAAGGTTGACGTCTTTGTAGTCAATCCAGTCGACACCCTCAGAGATGAGGATGGAGACTTTCTTCTTCATAGGTCGACGCTTGTCGGTTCCTAATGGTTTGCGTTTTTCTCTGTTGTTCTCTCTAGCCATGATTAATGCTCCTCATATACCTTTTGATCGAGGGCCCTTTAGAAGGGCTCCTCATCTCCAAAACCGTCATAGGCCGGGGCCGGCTCGTTCGATGACTCACGCCCGCCGGAGTTACCCCCGCCAGATTTGCCACCTGCATTGCCTCCCGAGTTGCCCCCGAAGTTGCCACCCTCGCGACGCTCAGTGCGCTTCACCTCTGCTGTTGCCCACCGAAGGCTCGGGCCTATTTCGTCGGCAGCAATCTCAACGATGCTTCGCTTCTCACCCTGCTCGGTCTCCCATGAGCGCTGCTCTAGGCGACCAGTAACGATTACGCGGTTGCCTTTCTGCAACGACTCGCTGCAGTGATCGGCCATCTCGCCCCAGATAACAGCGTTGAAGAAGGAAACGCGCTCCTCCCACTCGTTGGTCTGCTTATTCATCCATCTGCGGTTGACTGCGATACCCATAGTTGCTTTCGCCTGGCCACCCGCTGTGTAGCGAATCTCTGGGTCGCGCGTAAGGGTCCCTACAACTGTGATCGTGTTATCTGCCATGCCTTACTCCTTAGCCTCTGTAACCGCCTTGGAGTTGCTGCCCAACTTGCCGTAAACACGGTCAGGGATGCGCAGCACTTTGTGGCGAATTACTTCATCAGAAAGGGAGAGCGTGCGGTGGAGTTCGTCCATCGCTGCAGGCTCCGACTTGGCGTGGAAGACGACGTAGTAGCCCTCCCAGCGATGCTTCATCTCATACGCGAAGCGGCGCTTGCCCCATACATCTACAGGTCCACGAACGGCACCCTGTGACTCAATGAGCTTGAGTGATTGCTCGAGCGAAGCACGAATTACTTCGTCCTCTAGCTCTGCATCAAATATAACCATGACTTCGTACGGCCTCATCGGCTTCGTACCTCCTCTGGACCACAGCGGCGCTGCGGGCTCCCAAGTCCGTAACGATGAGGTTCATCACTACGCCGGGGAGCAGGTTTCGATTGTGAATGTGGTGCGGGTATTCGCTACGGCTATTCGGCGTAGCCGGGGAAGGGTAGCAGTAATCCTGCGCTTTTCTCTTGGTGAGAACCCTAGCCACCTAGGAAGGCGAGCACCAGCAGGGATTTTGGGGGCACGAGGGGCCGTGGGGCTTGGAAACGCACCCAATGCCACCGCGAATAAGCCAGTCTTGGTGCCGAGCCCTTTGAGCAAGGAAGAACGATCTCCTATTTTCTCCTCTTAATTGTCACACCCCTGTTTTAGAGTCGAACATATGTTCGACCGACTGGATCAACTCACAACAGAGCTCGAGGCCTGCTTTGCCTCAATGGAGGTTGAATGCTTCGATGCTGCTCGGGCTGCCCGATTGGTGAGCTCCGGGGAGCGGGTGCGGCGCCTTGGGGATGCGATACGCACTATCGGTGTCGGCCAGGTTGAGCGCACAAATGGCTGGAAAGGCCAGGGCGCTAAGAGCGTTGCGGAGTGGCTATCTATCGAGACAGATTGTGCCCACTACGAGGCTCAGTCGGTAGTGGTGCTTGCTAATCAGTTGCATCATCTACCTGTAACTGAGGCTGCTCTGCGCTCTGGTGAGCTCTCTGGCACTCAGGCTGTAGAGGTCGCGCGCGGAGCAATCGTTGCACCTAATACTGAGACACAGCTCTTGAACCTCGCTCGGCATGCAACAGTGCGCGATCTGCGTGATGCAACCTCGCGTGTCGTTGCTTCAGCCACTGATGAGGCGGAGCGACACAGGCAGGTTCACAAGAGTCGCTACTTCAAATCATGGACTGATCTAGATGGTTCGTTCAATGTAAGAGGGCGTATGACTTCTGCTAACGGTGCGCTAGTAATGGCAGCGCTAAAGCCAATACAGGATGAGATCTTTAAGGCGGCTCGTAAGAGTGGTGAACATGAGAGACCAGAGGCCTACGCGGCTGATGCGCTTATGGTGCTCTGCGAAAAAGCGAGCGCCAAGCACTCGAGCGAGAGCGGCAAGAAAACAACCCGCCCTAACGCAGTGATCAATATTCGGATCGACATTGATGCACTCAAGCGTGGACACACCGAGCATGGCGAGGTCTGTGAGATCGCTGGAGTTGGGCCGATCCCAGTGGCTACTGCAACAGAGTATTTAGGTGAAGCCTTCTTAAAACTGCTCATTGTTGATGGCGTAGACATCAAGACGGTTGCTCACATGGGGCGGCACATCCCTGCACCATTGCGGACTGCAGTTGAGGAGCGCGATCGTGTCTGCCAGGTACCAACCTGCGACGTAACTCTTGGGTTAGAGATAGATCACATCAAACCCTTCGCTGAGGGCGGCCCGGCAAGCCTTGAGAACCTTGTGCGCCTATGTAAACGCCATCATCTTCAAAAAACACATGACGGATACAGGCTCGAGAAGATTGAAGTAGCGACGGGAACTGATCGCAGATGGGCTTGGCGCTCCCCACCAAATCTAAGAGACACCGGATGAATCCAGATCTCGAACTTAAGTTGCTAGCTCACCGGATAACAAGGACACGCGTGTTGAACCGGTGGATCCCATATGTAGATCCCAGACTCTGGCACATATAGGTCTATGGCACATATAGATGATCGCGCTCTAGCCAGGGACCTCTATGTTGCGCGCGTATGCATCATCACCGGAGTAGAGGTGCAGCTCCGAGGGCATCTGGTCTGTCATGTGATACGTCTCTTCACTTGACGGGAACGAGCCGGCACGCACATCGTCGCAGAACATAGCGACGGCCATCGTTGACTCTCCCTTGATATCTGCGTAGCGACGCACGAAGCGTGGAAGCTTTCGATCCTCAAGCCCAAGAAGGTCGTGGTACACGAGTACCTGACCATCACAGTGGCGACCTGCGCCGATACCGATTGTCGGAATATCAATAGCGTCAGTAACCATTCGAGCAACGCCATCGGGGACGCACTCGAGAACGAGTGCGAAGCAGCCAGCCTCGGCTAGAGCAATGGCGTCATCAACGATTGTCCGTGCAGCGTCTAGTTGCTTGCCCTGAACCTTGTACCCACCAATGGCGTGAACCGACTGCGGGGTAAGCCCCAGATGCCCCATGACCGGGATCTCTGAATCAAGAATTGCCCCGATCGCGTCTAGGCGTTTGCGACCTCCCTCTAGCTTCACAGCACCGGCACCGGCGCGCACGAGGGTTGCCGCATTTCGCACTGTCTCTTCGCGCGACACGTGGTAACTCATCCATGGAAGGTCCCCCACTATGAGTGCGTGGGGCTTAGTGCGCGCAACGGCAGCAACGTGGTGAGCCATATCGTCGGTTGTGACCTGAAGCGTGTTGTCGTACCCAAGCACAACCATCGCAAGTGAGTCTCCGACAAGGATCATGTCCACACCAGCGTCATCGACAACGCGCGCACTAGGCGCGTCGTAGGCAGTGACCATCACTAGAGGCTCTTCGCCTTTACGCGCACGGATTGATGGTGCAGTAATGGCTCTGCGCTGACCTGTTGGAGTGGTCATCGGTATTCCTCCATGATCTTCATCCGTCCAGGGCTATTGATGCTCCCGGCGTGTTTCATAAGCGTAATACCGCACTAGTGGTCTCTGTCCAGCGCGACGGCGTAGTTTGGGGCCATGGAGAACATCGGCAGGGTCATCGATTGTGAAAACTGCGGCACGCCAAGCGACGAAGTTGTCCGGGTGCTTAGGGTCTACCTAACCCCGGA
>CAEZZU010000035.1_pt1 | contig 8131 bp, 7 predicted proteins | sample 7266921 | NCBI WGS metagenome assembly CAEZZU01 (sample SAMEA6813969, study PRJEB35770) | uncultured Actinomycetes bacterium | biome: Freshwater; feature: Freshwater reservoir; material: water | place: Czech Republic | collected 2016-08-15 | depth 30m m
ACTCGGAACGAGACAGCGCCTGTTTGCGGAAGAACTATTAGCACTGCGTCGATTGCCTCGCGGACGCTCGTTCGCAGCGGCTGGACATGGAAGAGATCGACAACTTGTTCGATCTCCTCTTTAGGTGCGAAGGCGCGAAGGGCAGCGGCACGGAACTGGGCAAGGGTTGTACTGAGAAGTGGATCTGGTGCGAGCGAGCGGAATGGCTCCTCCGGCCCCGCACTCCGAGCAACAGACTTAGCGCCTGCGGCAAGCCGCCCCTCGATCATTGAAGCAACGTCTTTGAAGGTCTTGCATGCAAGGAGACGAGAGAGCAGAAGATCGCGCTCCTCGAATCGCATCAATTCTTCGTCGAGTTCGGCATCGGCAGTACCTGGAAGCAAACGGCGAGCCTTCAACTCAATAAGAGTTGAGGCGACAAGCAGGAACTGAGTCGCTACATCGAGATCGAGAGATCCGATGGCCTCGAGCTCTCTAAGGAATGAATCGACTAGCTCGGTAAGCGATAGCTCCCAGAGATCTACCTCCTCTTGGAGGATGAGGTGCAGAAGCATCTCGAAGGGGCCTTCGTAGACAGGGGTGCAGACGTCGTATGCCATAACCCCGCGAATCTACCCTCGCTAGGCATCAGTTTGGCGGACTCCAGCGAGGTAATGTCTCACCAATGAATCGCGTCTTCTCGGGCATCCAACCAACCGGCGAGATGCACCTAGGCAACTACCTTGGGGCTGTCCGTAGGTGGGTCTCAGAGGCTCCGATAAGCCCCGAAAATCGCTCCGAGGCCCTCTACTGCGTGGTCGATCTCCACGCCATGACGGTCCCGTATGAGCCCGTGGAGTTCGCAGAGCGCACTCGGCGAACAGCCATGCTTCTGCTCGCCGCTGGTCTCGACCCCGAGAGGTGCGTCCTATTCGTTCAGAGCCATGTAAGCGCCCACACTGAGCTCACCTGGATTCTTAACTGCATCGCTACCTATGGGGAATTGCGACGTATGACGCAGTTCAAAGACAAGGGGCAGGGGCAGGAGAGCGTCAGCGTTGGGCTCCTCGACTATCCAGTCCTTATGGCCGCTGACATCCTTGCTTACGACACGACAGAGGTCCCGATAGGCGACGATCAACGCCAGCACCTTGAACTCGCACGAGATATTGCAATCAGATTCAATCATCGCTTTGGGGAGACCTTGATCGTCCCTAAACCCACATTCCCTGAGGTTGCAGCGCGCGTTAAAGACCTACAGAACCCGTCGGCCAAGATGTCCAAATCAGCCAACTCCGAGGCGGGGCAGATATTGCTCGTCGATCCACCTAGCCGAATTGCTAAGAAGATCAAGAGCGCAGTTACTGACTCGCTCGCGGTCATTAATTACGACCCGATCAATCAGCCTGGGGTATCCAACCTGCTTGAAATTCTAAGTGCTGCTACAGACCGAACGGTCGAACAGACAGCGCTCGAACTAGAGGGCCAAGGTTATGGGGCTCTTAAATCTCAAACAGCCGACGCGGTAGTCGCACTCATCGAACCTCTTCAGATGCGCCTCGCGGAGCTTGAGTCTGACCTTGACGAGGTAGGGCGCGTACTCGCCGCCGGTGCAGAGCGTGCTCAAGAAATTGCTGTCCCGGTCATGGAACGCGTGCGTAGCGCAACCGGCCTCTTACCGCGATTGACGTAGCAGGCTCAGTAAACGCTTAGTCGTCGTCAGATTTTGTTAGTGCATCAATTACCGCACTGGGGAAACCGGTAGCGCTCCATTGCTTAGGGTCATCATGAGCCTTCGCCCAGAGTGCAGCCTCTTCATGTCCACCACAACTGCGAATGTCCTCGCAGCCAAGTGAAGGGTGCTGGGAATACACGTATACGCGCCGAGACCAGGCCCGTTGCGAAAGCGCTAATCCGTCTACACCCTTCAGCTCTATCCATATTGTTGCGAACGCTCTTCGAATTGGGCCGAGGCCAGACTGGGCCTTCCCTACATCATGAAGGAGCGCTGCGGCTATCCAACGCTCCTCCGATAAATCCCCGAGCGACGCGTCGACTCTGCGTGCTACCCCAATCAAATGCCTTTGGTCGTGGTTAGGGAGCGTCGCGAACAATCCGCGCTCCCCCTCCCAAAGGAGACTCTCGGCCCACTCCAAATCCTGCGACGACGGTGCTACTGGCCAGAGTGCGACGAAGAATCGTTTTGATAAATGTCGAAATCTTCGAAGCTTCATCCGAGTATGAACCTAAAGAGACTCTCTTCGAATGGAGCGACAATCCGACCGAAGATGTTGGTCATAAAAACAACTAAGAACAGGATCAACATTCCATATGGCCGAATTCGCCACCATGTTGAAAGCCAAGACGCTGGCAGAGCACGCTCAATCAGTGCCGAACCATCTAGCGGCGGAATAGGTAGAAGGTTGAATATCGCAAGAAACAGGTTTATGACTGCGAAAGTTGTGATGATTCGGATTCCTAACGGCAGTTGAGCGAAAGCCCAGACTGGCGTAGAGATACTCTGAAACCAAACGCGCGCGATAACTGCGGAGGTCGCCATCAGCACAAGATTCGATGCAGGGCCAGCGAGCCCCACGATGAGCGAATCTCGCCGAGGGTTCTTCATGCGAGCCGGGTTAATAGGCACTGGTTTTGCCCACCCGATAACTGCAATTCCTGAGAGGGCTCCCATAGCGGGAACGATGATCGAGCCAAATAAATCAATATGCGGCGCTGGATTAAGCGTCAGCCTGCCGGCCTTGCGGGCCGTGTCATCTCCACACCAGAGCGCTACAAGGCCGTGAGAAACCTCGTGCAGAATAATCGCACTGATCAGACAAAGAATCTGGATAACAGCAATTGAGAGGCGAGCAGAATTCATTTAAGACCGCCGCTCCTCATCTGCATGACTCTACCGCTAGCCGTGACGCAGATGAGCGCTACGTCCGGCGCGCGGGTGCGCTTCGTCGTACGCAGAGCGCAGCCTCTCTGGAGTTACCAACGTATATATCTGAGTTGTAGAGAGACTTGCGTGCCCTAGGAGTTCTTGAACAACGCGTATATCTGCTCCATGGTCAAGCATGTGAGTAGCGCAGCAGTGACGCAGAACATGCGGAGATAGGCGCCCTTCAAGCCCAACCTTATTGCCAGCCTTCGTGACGATTTTCCAGCAACTCTGACGAGTTAGGCGCCCTCCCCTAGCGTTCAGAAATAGTGGATCCCCTGGCACTCGTCGCGTAGTGGGCTTCTCAAGTTCTGGTCGACCGTTCTGTAGATACTCGAGCACCACGCTTCGAGCGCTCGCCCCGACAGGTACAACACGTTCCTTATTACCTTTGCCTACTACTCGCATAAGCCTGTCTTCTAGGTCAATATCGCCGCGATCCAATCCGACGAGTTCGCTTATGCGCATTCCGGTTGCATAGAGGGTCTCGAGAATGGCGCGATCTCGCAAAGCAGTCGGAGAGTCGCCCTCAACCGCTCCGAGAAGATCCAGCACCTCCTTCTCTGATAACGCCTTCGGGATTCCTTGAGGGACACGTGGAGCCCCGACATCATCGCTTGGGTCTTTACTAGTTAGCCCCTCTTCGACGCAGAATCTATGGAGCGACCTGACTGCTACCAATGCGCGAGCAATTGAAGAGGGCGCGTATTTGGCTCCACCTTCCTCATTACGTTCTCGCTTTAATCCATCGATATATGCAAATACCTCAGACTCCCCTACCGCATCTAAGTCAGCAATTTCTCGAGCCCTCAACCACGAGGAATACCTCTTCAAGTCGCGCCTATACGCACTCAAAGTATTAGTTGAGAGACCACGCTCGACTTTGAGCCAACTCGAGTATTCGTCTATCTGCACCGATAATGAATCGCGCGCAACACTTCCATTCTCTCCCGCGAGCGCTAGATCCTCCGATTCCACGGTCAGCCTCTAATTGGATCCAAGAATGGCGCTCCGCCGACATCAATGAAGATCACAACATCGAGAATTTGAATCACAGACGACCTACAAAATTTCCGGCAACCAGAGACCTCGCGAGGAGAAGTCCGATAATGGTTTTAGCGTCGGTAATCGTTGCAGTTGAGATGAGGGTCTCTATATCTGCGAGTGCAACGCGCTCTAGCGTCATTGCATGCTCCTCGGCCCCAATTGGCTGGCGACCTCCTGCGTCCTCGAGATCTAACGCTGCGAACAGGTACGTGTACTCGTCACAGAATCCTGGGGTGTTATAAAACTCGGCGAGCAAAACTAAGCGCCCTGCTCTGAGTCCCGTCTCCTCCAGCAGTTCACGAGATGCAGTGACCTCTGGCGGTTCGCCATCAACATCTCTCTTCCCTGCTGGAACCTCTAGGAGCCATCCATCAACCGCTGCTCGATACTGTCGAACGAGAATTGCGTGAGAATCACCATCGATCGGGACAACTACGACTGCCCCTGGATGACGCACAACGGTTCGTTTGAATAGTTTCTCGTCGGGACCTTCTACGGTCTCCTCTGTAATTTTGAGGAACCCCGCGTTCGCTACATGCGCCGATTCAAGGATCTTAAAGAGTTCTTGGCTCACACTTCTCCCGTTAACGTCGCAGGTATCTAGGCAACCTACTTACTGTCTGCTGCCTCGTTGAGGTCGATTCCCTCTGGAACCGTAAGCGGAAGACGCGGGTGGCGACCCTCGGCTCGGTCACGCGCAGCTTTGATGAAAGCCGAGAATAGAGGGTGCGGTCGATCAGGGCGGCTCTTGAACTCAGGGTGCGCCTGCGTAGCAGCAAAGAATGGATGCTGATCCTCGGGGAGCTCAATAAACTCCACCAAGCGATCATCCGGCGAAGTACCTGAGCACACCAAACCAGACTCTTCTAGACGGCGACGGTATTTATCCGATACCTCATAACGGTGCCGATGCCTCTCGTAAATCACCTCTTCGCCATACGCACGATGGATGATCGTTCCAGGCTTAAGTTTCGCAGGATACGCACCTAGACGCATTGTGCCGCCGAGGTCTGTTACATCTCGCTGATGCTCCATAAGGTCAATAACAGCGTGCGGAGTATGCGCATCAAACTCACTCGAGTTAGCGCCAGCAAGCCCACACGCATCGCGTGCATACTCAATAACTGCACACTGCATACCTAGGCAGAGACCCAAGAAAGGCACCTGCTGCATACGGGCGAACCCAGCAGCGGCGATCTTTCCCTCAATGCCTCGAAATCCGAATCCTCCAGGAATAACAATTCCATCTAGGTCACGGAGACGCCCCTCAGCAAGCAAACCCTCCGTGTCGTCTGACGCAATCCAATCGATATTCACCTTTGCACCACAGCTGTATCCGCCGTGTCGAAGTGCCTCGACGACTGAAAGATATGCGTCCGGAAGGTTCACGTACTTACCGACCAAACCGATACGCACCTCGATATCAGGTGATTGGACTCGCTTAACAAGTGAGCGCCACTCCGTCAGATCTGGCTCAGGAACATCAAGCTTGAGCAACTCACAGACATAGGTATCGAGCCCTTCTTCGTGTAACACAAGCGGAATCTCGTAGAGAGTCTCTGCATCGATAGCAGAAACAATCCCAGGCTCCGGCACATCACAGAGTTGGCTGATCTTCTCTTTGAGGTGTGTCGAGATGGGTCGATCTGAGCGACAGACAATTGCGTCTGGCTGGATTCCTCGACTACGCAGTTCGGTGACTGAGTGCTGCGTCGGCTTTGTCTTCTGCTCTGCCGACGGCCCAATAAACGGAACAAGCGTCACGTGAATATAGAAAACATTCTCTCTGCCAACATCTTTTCGAAACTGGCGAATTGCCTCAAGGAAAGGGAGGATCTCAATATCGCCGACCGTTCCGCCTACCTCGGAGATAACAACATCTACGTCATCTGTCGCGAGGCTGAGGATTCGCTCCTTGATTTCGTTCGTGATGTGAGGAATAACCTGAACTGTCTGCCCTAGGTAATCGCCCCTGCGCTCCTTGTTGAGCACAGCCTGGTAGATCGACCCCGTTGTGGCATTGGAGCGGCGATTGAGCGGCTCATCAATGAAGCGCTCGTAATGGCCTAGATCTAGATCAGTCTCGCCACCGTCGTCGGTGACAAATACCTCACCGTGCTGAAACGGATTCATCGTTCCAGGGTCGACATTTATATATGGGTCGAGTTTCTGCATCGTGACCTTAAGTCCACGACTCTTCAGAAGACGCCCAAGCGAAGATGCCGTGAGCCCCTTTCCGAGACTCGACGCCACACCACCGGTTACGAAGATGTGCTTCGTCACCCGCCAACCTCCATCACTACTCACCGCCCGAAGGCGCCCGAAGAACCTGTCTAAGAGTCGATCCTTCTCAGCTGCCAGAAGCATCTAAAAAGCGACACGGACCCTCGGGAGAACGACGGTACCATCTGCACCACGGAGTCGCGTGGCTCAGGTGAAAATTCATTTGACTTATTGAGTTTCTTTCCGAGAGGCACAGTTTGGAGCAGATCGTAAATCCGACCAATAACACTCCCCCAGATTCTCGCCTCATGAAGCCGGAATCAGGCATACGCAGACTCGCAGCACTCGATCTTTTAGGTCTGGCTCTTCTTGCGATTCTCTTGCGCTTACCTGCCTTCTTCTCCTCTGCCCCAATTGGGTTCGATGATGGCGTCTACGGATTATCTGCCAACTCAATGCGCTCTGGGTATGCACCATTTAGATCGGTATTCTCCTCACAGGGCCCCCTCTTTCTGCCGATTCTGCGCGTCGCTGATTTTGTAGGGTTTGAACGCATTAACTCCCCGCGGGTCGCTGCGTTGTTCGCAGGCGTAGCCATCACCATCGCCACCTACCTCAGCGCTATTCGCCTCACCAGCAGAGGCGCCGCTCTCCTTGCGGCAGCGCTAGTCGCATCGAGTGGCGTAGTGCTCTGGACCACCGGCCCGATTACGAGCGACGGCGTCGCAGGCGCATTCGCTGTCTCAACTGTTGCTGCTGCGCTCCGCTTCCGCTCCAAGCCCTCTATGCGTCTGGCGCTTACGATCTCGCTTCTAGCCGGAGCTGCGGTCTCCACTAAGAGTCTCTTAGTAATTCCGGCGATAGCGGTTGCATGGCTCCTCGTTGCCTCAACAAAGCAATGGATCAGCGCAGCGTTGGTTCCTGCGATCGCCCTCTGCGTGTTGATCGCGTCAGCAATCCCGTGGGGACTCATTAATGTCTATGAGCAATCGATCGCGTACCACACCACCCAGCCTGGTTCAATCGATGTGCCGGCCAATCTCGATAAAATTGCAACAACAATTCTTCATAGGGACCCACCGCTACTTCTTCTATCGCTCCTCTGCATTCTCGTTGCGCTACTCAATGCAGTACTTGCTTCGCGACGAAACCGCGGAGCAGGCGAACTCGCTCTACAACAATCCTCAACGAGGACAATTCCTGAACGGTTCACAAGCGGAGATCGGTTTCTATGGATTTGGCTCGGCGCCGCCCTTGCCCTGCTTCTCGCGGAACAGAAACTCTGGAACAACCACATCGCAATTCTGGCCCCTCCAGCGGCTTTACTCATTGCTTGCCATCTCCCGCCGTGGAGAGTGGTGGCGATAGCTCTTGTTCTCTCGATACCGCTACAGATATCCGGGATGACTCAGATATATAACCCCAAGCCAGTAAGCGGCGACGACGCGATTGCACTCCGCTCAATTAGCCGAGTTGGGGATTCGTGGGCTCTCTCTGACACTCCGGGTCTCATCTGGAGAGCTGGATCATCTACTGACCCTTGGTTCGTAGATAACTCCGAGCTGCGCATCACAACAAGTAACACTGCCCTGCAAATTACTTCTAAGACCTTGGCTGCCGCCGCATCTCAAGCAAGGGTATGCATGGTGGTAATTACATCGGAGAGGCGTTGGGGTTCGTTTGCAGACCTTCCGCAACGGCTTCGAACAATTGGATACGGGAAGACTGAGTCGTTCAATTCTGGAGCCCCCAAAACTGGAGCCCCCAATTCTGGGACCCTCGGAGTCTATGAACGCTCCTGCGACTACAAGTAGAGCGTCAAATTGATCTAGTTAGCAGTGGTGGTCAGGCGACTCGACCTAGGCGATCGAGGTACCGCAGCGGTGGAACCTTCTCAATAATCTTCGAGAACGAGATCACCTCAGAGGCCAAGTTGAG
>CAEZZU010000038.1_pt1 | contig 7831 bp, 3 predicted proteins | sample 7266921 | NCBI WGS metagenome assembly CAEZZU01 (sample SAMEA6813969, study PRJEB35770) | uncultured Actinomycetes bacterium | biome: Freshwater; feature: Freshwater reservoir; material: water | place: Czech Republic | collected 2016-08-15 | depth 30m m
AACCAATCACTGTGACAATCTTGCACTTCGTCAATCACGATTGTGTCGAAGCGCTGCGGGATTTGGTCTATGTACTGAAGCAGAGCACTCGTTACGGTCGTCCGATAGTAGTCGCCCTTTTTGTTCTGCTTTTCCGGCTCTTCGAAGCCAGTGGGTTGTAGGAGTGCCTCCATAGTGGGGAAAAACGGGCCGGCAGTCACGAGGGGATGATCCTCAAATTTCCCAGCTAGCCATTTTCCCATGGCCTCATTAAAGCAAAAAAGCAGGACTCGCTCTTCGCGGTTAATCGCTCGTTGAGTCCATTCCAAAGCAAGGCGTGTCTTCCCTGTGCCTGCTGGACCGTCAACTTTAATTTGCTTGTTCTCATCAAGTCCTTGATAAAGCCTGATTAACGTCGAAGTTTCGTCGCTTAGCCGACGCTGCGCCCAACGAAGTGTCCCATCCAGATCCTCGGAGAACTCGAGATCCGGCCTGAGCACCTTCACTACTGCATCAATCATTGCTTGAGGCTTGGGAGATTTCTTGCGCATGAGCAGCTCAAGTGCCAACTTGGGCTGCAAAAGTTCTCGTTTCGTGAAAACCATTCGTTGTTCAAGATCAGTGGTTAAGTCTCCAGCCGGCGAATGGTCGATGTCTGGGAATGCCACTGCATGAACCAGAAAAGGTGGAGAGCCGAGGCCGGAAGGTAAACCACCTTTGATCTTTTTAATTAACGCATGTTTGCCGACGCGCGCTTGTTCAACTGGGCTGCGCTTTAATCTCCTCTCATATGAAAACCATGATCCATCTCTAACGCTGATTACCCCCCCCTTTGTCTCGATGACTGCAATGCCACGTGCGGGGTGAATCAAGACCAAGTCGACCTCGCCGTCGAAGTCGTTGTCGTTGTCGTGAAAGTTAATAGTAGGGAGTATCAGCCAATCAGGGGAGGTGCCGTCGACGAATGATTGAACCACTCTCTGCTCGGACTTCTCAAGTGAAGTGATATCAAAATCATCTGGAATAAGCCTGCCCATATGCGCAGTCTTGCGAGCGGGAGCGCTGCGGTCAAACGCTACGGAGATAGGTGGGTAGGTGGACCGGAATCGTGCGTTCTCCGTCGATATCTAAAGCCATCGGGGTACGTTGCAGCGCAGACTCGAATTCCTGTTACACGACGCCGTTCGGAGAGTGCATCATGGAATACTCTTATCGCAACGGTCAATGGCATGGGGCGTTCGCTAGGGCCGCCACCGCAAAACTAAGGGCCGAGCGAGTTGCTGCCGGTCTAGCCAAATAGGGCTACTGCGGCGGCATGCATATAAAACTATGGACAGAATCTCTTAAGAATCACCAGATTCCTCGGGCGCTAGTAGTTCGGAGACCCTTGAAAGCACTGCGCCCCATACGTCTGGTGCCAAGGTTGCCTTGATGAATTCGGCAAGATTTCCTGAAGCGGTCTCTAGAATGTCGTCAAGTATCAACGGGAAGTCCGGAGAGCCGGAAGGCGTTATGGGTAATTCAGGTTGACTTTGTTTTTGTAACTCGGGCAACCCGAGTGGCAAGTAAGCCTTTGAGTGAACGACCGTTAGGTGCTGTGTACTTCTTGTTAGGCATACGTATAGTCCTCGTGGTCCTTGGTTAGGGTCGGCAGCGATGTCTGCAGGCTCAATTACGACTGTTGCGTCAAATTCAAGTCCCTTTGCTGATTGCGGAGCTAAAACGATTACAGAATGATCAGTCTGATCTTCCGGATAGCCCCATTCGACTTCGTTGTCGGTTAAGGCAGCTCCCACTTCTTCCAAGAGCGGCGCTGGGGTGATTACTCCAACCCACAATCCCTTGTCGACGTACGTGGCGACAGCTTTCGCTGCTGTGTCGCAAATATCTGAAGGTGTACTCACCGTGATAACGGGATTGCTAGTGCCTTCTCGAATAGCGCGCGGAACTTCGATCCCTGGGGCAGCGACTTTGAGCAATTGCGCTGCAAACTCGAATAACTGCCGCGGGACTCTGTAGCCAATCAATAAGCTTTCTTCACGTCTTTCTATGCTCTCGCTCCAGTTGCTTCCGACAGCGAGGTGGTCCATGATTTGTGCCCACGGGGTAATCTTTTCGGTGCCAGCGCTTTGAGCTAAGTCCCCGAGCACGGTGAAGTGTCCGTTTGACGATTTGGATCCGATCATGCGGAGTTGCATCGGGGAAAGGTCTTGAGCCTCGTCAACGACTATGTATTTGTATGTCCGCTTGTTCGCCCTGCCATAGATTCGCTCGTGTAAATAATCAAGCAACGCCACGTCGGCGTCGCTCCAGATTTGCCCGGCTCCGCCCTTAGGCAGCGAGCGATGTAACGACTCAAGTTCTGCTTCGGAGAAGTCTCCGCCTCCAGCGCGGGCAAGGGCATCTTGTGACCCAAAGAGCTCCGCAAGGAGGGCGGTGGGGGTAAGAGATGCAAATATTTTGCTGACTAAAATATCGACATCGGCTTCTCGGATTTCGACTCCATACAAGCGATCGTCAATCTTCTCTTTACCGGGTAGGGCTCCCGTGGCCGCAGCTCTTTCTTTACTGAAACTCTTAAGCTTCGCAAATTCAATCTTTGAAAATTGATAAATAGCGCTGTGCAGACTTTCCCTGCGCGCCTTCCACGATTTCTCCGAACTAGAGCTCAGTGAATTGACAACAATCTGACTGGTAATAGAAACTGCGTATCGTCCCTCTGCCTTTAACGTGTAACTGTCTTCGATCACTACTCTCGCATCTAAGGCGCGGTCAAGAAGCCCCATTAATCGCCCTTCGCCTTTCAACTTAGCGAGGTTGGGTGCGTCCACTGCGCCGGAGGAGGCTATCCCCGCGGCTTCTGATACGGAAATTTGAGCAACGCCCCCGGGCCCGACAGGGTCTCCAAGTGAAGGGAGGACACCACTTATGTACCTTATGAAGATTTTGCTGGGCCCAACAACTAATACGTCGGTGGGATTTAAATCGCGGACATTATAAAGTAACCAGGATATGCGGTGAAGCGCTACTCCCGTCTTGCCGGTTCCGGGTCCCCCTTGAACTGCAATCATTTGGTTGTGGGGGGATCTAATAATTCCAGATTGGGCTGCTTGAATCGTTTTAACGATGTCATGCATTTCTCCCGTTCGCCCACGGGCAAGGGCCGCAAGTAGCCCATCTGAATTATTTACTCGGTCTTGATTCGTAGCCTGACCGGAATCCATTGGGGTTGCGTCTAGCGCTTTGATTTCTTCTAATAAATCAGCAAAGTTGGTCTCCTCAATCGAGGAAATTCTATGGGCTGCGACATCGTAATCCCTTTTTGAGATGAGTCCGCGTGAATCTTTTGCCGTTGCTCCATAAAACGCTTCGGCAGCCGGAGCCTTCCAAGAAACGACCAAAACGTCGTAGGCGTCATTCCTGATTCCGTCGTACCCAACATGGAGTCGTCCGCTCGCGTCGTCTCTGGACCCGAAGAAGACCGGAGATGATGGCGGCTGTAGCCCCGACCGTGTTTCCTTATGCTCGTTGTAAAGCCATGAATCCGCATCGCGGTTGGCTCCCGCTGAGACAAATGGCGATCGCCGAAATTTTTCTCGCTCTTCACAAGCGGTGTCGTAAGCCACCTGCTCTTGATGAAAATCGTCGCTATCTTGCGAGATCAAACTCACTGATCACACCTGCCCAACTTGAGTATCAATTGTCCACTGGCATAAGTTCTTAGGTAGTTTAGAGAGCATAGGCACCGGCGATAGTTAAACCGTGAGCGAGGGGGCGCGCACCAGTGCCCTTGCCTACATAGAAGATCGTGTTATCGCGAGCGTCAACAAGGGCATAGACGTAATAGGGGCCAAGTAGCCTAGCGACCTCACGAGGTAGATGGTTCGGTTTCATGGCATGAGTATTGCCTGATTTATGAAGTTGACGGACGGGATTAGCTCCAATAGGGCAGTAGACATCCAGGCTTGCGCTCTCACGGGGCGGACTGACATTATGTAGCCTCATCAGAGCGGGGGATCATGGGGCAGGACGAGCAAGTATTAGGTGATGACGCAGGCGACGCGGCGCTGGGCGCGGATGGTGTGATTTCCGCTGACGTGACAGCAGCAACCAATGACGAATCGGCTCTATCTGCTGAATTGCCGGCAGATGGTGTTCCACCCGCAACCACTACTGCTGCTCCGGTTGGGATGGTACTAGAGCCGGTGGCTGATCCCGGTCCGTTTGAGATTGACGTGGACTACAACGATCGCGTCCTCTACGCGTTCGCCCACAACCGCATACCAACGGTCCGTTCGATCTCGATTCGAAATATCGGCGGAGCTAAGCCCGGCACGCTGACAGTCTCGGTTAGCTCGAAGTGGGGAGTTTCAGACCGCCAGGCGTTCAAGCCGAGCGAGTTCACTGTTGAATGTCCAGCGCCGGGGCAGAGTGTGACGATTGAGCGCCCCGATTGCTTGCTCGATGACGTGACGCTTGGAGCTCTAGAGGAGGCTGCTCCGGCCACATTGTGTATCTCGGTAAGAGCAGCGGAGGGCGCATCTTCGCTCATCGAACGCCCACTTGACGTGATGGCACGCACACAGTGGAGTGGCTTAAAAGGAGATGAAGCGGTTACAGCGGCGTTCGTTCAGCCGAATCATCCGAGCGTCGTCGATATACTTGCGGATGCTTCGAAGATTCTTGAAAAGCGCACTGAAGATGGAGCGCTGGATGGGTATCAGTCCAGGTCTCCCAAGCGCGTAATTGCTATAGCAAGCGCAATATTCTCTGCGATGCAGAGCCGGGTGACTACATACATCAATCCTCCAGGAGGGTGGGAGCAAGAGGGGCAGAAGCTGCGCCCGCTCGATGAGGTTCTCGAGACCGGTATGGGAACGTGCATTGATCTTGCATGCGCTTACGCATCGTGCCTCGAGCAGGCTGGGCTAAATGCGATCGTGTTCGTCGTACATGGTCACGCATTCCCTGGCTTCTTCGTAGAGGATACGGGTTTCGATACCCAGGTCGAGACTGATCTCGCCACGGTAGAGAGTTGGTTCGAGTCTGGTCGGATTATCGGTGTCGAGTCGGTCATGATTCCATCAGGTAGTGGAGAGCGAATGCCTTTTGAATCTGCGGTTTCAGCAGTTAAAAGTCATTTCGCCGCGCGCGGGGTCAGATGCGGGCGCTGCGCTAAAAGAGTTGCCGCAGGTGACTCCCTAACTGTCGACCCACATTTTGAGTGCGCGGTGGATATTGAACGCAGCCGGCGTGCAGGCGTGCGACCATTGCCTGCTCGGGTGCGTCAAGGTGATGCGATCGTCATCGTCATCGATAACGGGCCACAAGCCATTCCGACTATTGAGCGTCGTGATGCCCAGACGATGCGACTACTACCGAATGAGGTTCCGGCGCGGGTGCAGCAGTGGAAAAACTCGTTGTTGGATCTTTCGTTCCGCAACCCGCTGCTCAACTTCAAGCCCGACACGCGCGGCGTGAGGTTATTCCCAGCTGAGAATTCGCTCGGAGCCATTGAAGATGCGCTTATTTTGGGAAAGGCAATCTCATTCGTCGACAGCACCGGGTTTAGTGACTTATTGAAGAAGGCGGGATTCGCTGCCGTTCGCAATTTAAAAAATGACGAGTTAGAGCGCTCGTGGGCACAGGACGGGAAGATATACGCCGATTGTGACGGTGGCTCGCTAAAGACGCGGGTGAAGAACCTCGTGAGTAAGGCGAAGCTCGAAGAGCAGGACACTGGAGTCAACAACCTTCACCTCGCTCTCGGCTCGCTTACATGGTCTGACGGCAAGAGCAACGTCGGTCCGGTTACCTCGCCGATATTCCTAGTTCCAGTGCGAATTCAATGGACGCGCGGCGCGCAGGTGCCTGTCATGCGGTTACAGGAAGACGGTATGACCACAGTTAACTACTCGTTGATTGAGGCGCTTCGTGCCAAGGCAGGAATGAAGTTGGAGTGGTTCCGACAGGACATGTCGGACGAGCTCGGGCTGGATATAGCGCGCGGTCTGAACGAACTGCGCAAGGAGTTGCTCGATATGGGACTCGTGCGTCAGGGATTTGAGGTCAAAGAGGATGCAGGCATCGGAAGGCTTGTGTTCTCGAAAGTTCGTCTGTGGAAGGACCTCGACGAACACTGGGCTGAATTGAGCGAAAATGCTTCAGTGAAGCACCTCGTCGACGGTGCTACTCGGCGATTCGTCGACCCTGCTGACCCTGACGCTAAAGGTGTAGGCGATTACAACGACGTGACATTGATTAGTCCGCAGCCTGCAGACGGAGCTCAGACTCGAGCGATTGTGCGCGCACTCGCAGGGCATACATTCGTGCTCGAGGGCCCTCCAGGAACAGGGAAAAGCCAGACGATTACGAACCTTCTAGCGAACGCCCTCGCTGCCGGCAAGAAGGTTCTGTTCGTCGCAGAGAAGCAAGCCGCTCTCGGAGTCGTACAGGAGCGACTCGAGCAGGTTGGCCTTAACCCATTCTGTCTTGAACTTCATGACAAAGGCGCGAAACCTGAAGATGTTAAGTCTCAGTTGAGAGCGGCGCTTGACTTCCTGCCGTCTGATGTGACGGACGCATGGGAGCGTAACGAGGCGACCTTCTCGGCCGCTGCCGACGGTTTGACGGAGTACCGCCGGCGTATCCACGAGCCAACTGCTAGCGGACGGTCGTACTTTCAAGCGTACCGAACGCTGTTGGAAATAGGCGAAGGGGAGACCGTTCCGGTCGGGCGCAGCATCGTCGAGGAGTCGGATGTTGTTCTGCAGTCAATCGCTAAGGCCCTTGTGGATGCACCCGGCGCACTAGCGCCTGCACAGCCTCGCCATCGCCACCCGTGGAGCCTCGCTGCAAACCAATATCGAGACACTCTTGATCGCAACTCTCTTTCTGCAGAGGTGGAGGCGCTTGCGGTAAATCTCGCCGTCGTCACCGCAACACTCGGTTCTTGGAGCACTCCGATCGGATGCGCATCGAAATCGGAGGACCTTGCCGTTGTTGCGGCTGCTGTGAGAGTCGCTCAGGAGGGTCGGATTCCTCAGCGTTCATTGTGGAGGGAGATTGCCAGTGATGGTTGGCTAGATAGCGCCAGCTCTGCGTGTGATGCAGCTCTGGCTGGAATCGACTCCTTGAAGGCGCTCGGCGACTCGGCAGATGCGACTTGGCTAACTACCGACTGGACCACCACCCGCGACGCAGTCGTAGTTGCGGCAGCATCATTTGTAATAGGGCGTAAGGGGCGCGTTAAGACTTCCTTGGGATCGTTAGCGAGCACCGAGTTATTCCTTAACTTGGCGGCAGACGTTGCCGTGCAGCGCATCCAGGCACTCGCTCATTCCGCTCAGACCTATCGCTCCGCAGTCGCAACTCTTGCTGATCTCCCTGGCGTCGGTGTGCAGTTAATTGATGGGGTGCCGACGGTTGAGCTTGTGGAGCGGGTACGTGATCGTGTCTCTGACCTCACAGAGGTTTCTCGCGCTGTAACGGTGGACGGTTCATTTGGCGAGGCGGTTCTTGCTGCGCTCGATAGCCCTACGTTGCCGCAGGCCGGAACTAGCGATGCGCTTGACGAGGTTGCGCGCTCCTTCGAGCAAATCGGCGAGATTGTCAGTGCGACCGAGGCGAGCATCGCAGCATGGTTAGACGGGCGGCCGGTAGTCACCACTCTCGATGATCATATTGGGGAGTGGCGAGCCGGAGCCGAAGGGGCTCGTTTCCTTGAGCTAAGCCGCTGGTGCGACGCCCTCGTTCATCTCGCGCCACTTGAAATTCCGTCGACCTCTGAACTCAGGGCGGCCCTCCTTAGTGGAGCGCTGCGGCCCGATGAAGCAGCGTTGGCTTTTGAGCG
>CAEZZU010000039.1_pt1 | contig 7728 bp, 8 predicted proteins | sample 7266921 | NCBI WGS metagenome assembly CAEZZU01 (sample SAMEA6813969, study PRJEB35770) | uncultured Actinomycetes bacterium | biome: Freshwater; feature: Freshwater reservoir; material: water | place: Czech Republic | collected 2016-08-15 | depth 30m m
TAGGAGGTCTTTAATGCCCTGAGGAAGCCAGTCGCGAAGGTAATAACTGTCGTGCTTCTTACCCTTAGCGCTGGACTTATTAGCGGGGTACCAAACCTCAACAGAGCGATCATCGAGCTTGATCGTGGTCACGCCGGCTACGTATGGCCCAGGCTTTGCGAAGGGAGCGTTTTGGGCAACCTTGGTAACGCTGACCATTGTTCCGCCGTCGCCTGCATACGCTGAGGGTGAGAATAGTGCTGGGGTAGCGAATGACGCGACTGTGGCTATAACGGTTGCTTTGAGTAGATATGACCTGCGCATTGTTCTCCAGTTCGAGCTATTGAGAGCTATTAAGTTTGTTCAATCGCGATATCGGAAGACGCGGTTGAGAATTGGTCTTGAGAATTGGTCTTGAGAATTGGTGTAGCGAATTTTGTGAGATTAGCAATAAATCCTCAGGCCATTTGGGCTTAAAGATTTAGGAGCGCTTCTCCTATAGGGGTAGGGAGGTCTCCGAGGTTCCTTCGGCCGCTCCGCGCCTTGTGAACCACTCTGTTCCAAAGGCGAGAGCGTAGATCTCAACGGGCATATTTAGGAAGAAGGAGTCCTCAGGGATTTGGCTTGCATGCGCAGCCATTGCTGCGCGCTTGCGATCGACAACGCTAGTTACGTCGATGCGAGTGGTGATGAGGTGGCTTGCGACCCCAAGGTTGAGATCCTCTGGGTTCTCCGGCAGGGGAGAGTCTTCAATTAGATCGTCGGGGCGCGCTTTCATGAGGGCTATTAAATGGTCGCGGTCGATCGTTGCTTCATAAACATGTGGAGTACTGGCTAACTCTCCTGCGCGAATACCTACGCGGTGAACCTGTATGTGGTCCGGGTGCCCGTAACCGCCGTGCTCGTCGTAGATCGTGAGCACATCAGCGGACTCCTCGATCAGAATGTCTGCGAGGCGTCGCGCTGCGTACTCAACGTCTTGTTGAGCAAACGACTCTGGATTTAGGTTCGACTCCTCGCCCGCCATTCCAGAGTCGCGAAAATCGAGGTACGCAACCCTGTGGATACCAAGGGCTAGCGCCGCAGCCTCGAGCTCGGCACTGCGATGCTCGCCAAGCCCAACGCCCTCGGCGACGACTCCATCAGCAACCTCGCCCTCTTCGCCGCGTGTCGCAACCACAAGAACAACACGGTGCCCTGCATCGCTGGCCAGGGCAATGGTTCCACCGGTGGTCATAGCCTCGTCGTCCGGGTGGGCATGGAAGCAAACAAGTGTTGACATCCGGTAATGCTGTCACGCGGGACGGTGGTTTGCCGCAGTTGGGCGCTTTCTTTCGCCCTTGGAGCGGCTAAGGCTAAATGGATGCGGGTACGCTGCAGCCCGTTCGCCGGTTCAGATAACGGCAGAGGCGATGGCTAAAAAACGCGGAGGATTTGTAACAAGTGAGTACCTCAGATGGAGTGTCATTCAGTGATCTCGCGGTTGGGGATTCATCGGCTCCCTTAGTAATTGAGGGGATTGGTCGTACCCACTTTGTTCGCTATGCAGGTGCCTCTGGCGACTTCAACCCGATGCATCACGACGACGCCATGGCCCAGCAGTATGGGAACCCGTCGGTATTTGGGCACGGGATGCTGACCGCAGGTATCGCCGCTAGGTCAGTAAAAGACTGGTTTGGCCCCACGGCACTGCGCCAGCTCGATGTGCGCTTCGCAAAGCAGGTCTGGCCAGGTGAGACTCTTACCTCAACGGCGACTGTTTCTTCGCTCAGCACTGATGAGGTCTCAGGCGAGGGCCGCGCTGAACTAACGCTAAGTGTTGTGAACGCAGACGGCGAAGAGAAATTAAGCGGAACTGCGACCGTCGCTGTAGCGCAGTAGCCGCCACATATTTTTCTAAGCCAAGTTCTTTCGTAACCAATTTTCATAGCCAAGAAGACTTTCAACTAACTAACTAAAATACTCAACGGAGAAAAGGGAGCAATCAATGGGTTTACTTGATGGAAGAGTCGCGGTAATCACCGGTTCTGGCAGAGGTATTGGTCGAGAGTTTGCGCTCTCAATGGCTAGCCAGGGTGCGAGCGTCGTTATCAACGATGTTGGGGTAAGCCTCGATGGCCAGGGGAGCGAAGAGGACCCAGCGGCGCAGACTTGTCGCGATATTGAGGCACTCGGCGGCAAGGCAGTTCCGTCGTATGACTCGGTCGCTGATTTCGATGGAGCGGGGCGCATCATCCAGACCGCTGTTGAGAACTTCGGAAAGATCGACATTCTTGTGAACAACGCCGGCATCGTTCGCGACCGTTCGCTGCTCAAGATGACCCCTGAGGACTTTGATGCAGTCGTAAAGGTGCACATGTACGGCACCTTCAATACTGCACGCCACGCTGCAGAGTTGATGAAGGAGCAGGGTTATGGGCGCATCATCAACATCACCTCGCAGGCTGGGCTACGCGGAAACTTTGGCCAGACCAACTATGGAGCCGCTAAGGCAGCGATCATGGGTATGACATTCGTCTGGTCTATTGAGCTCGGTAAGTATGGAATCACCGTGAACGCAATGTCGCCTGCTGGTGCCACACGCATGACCGAGGCACTATTCGCACGCACAGGCGAGGCACCTCCACCCGAGGCAAACCCAGCCCTCAACGCGCCGATGGTTACCTGGCTCGCATCAGAGGAGGCGGCTCACGTAAATGGACAGATTCTTGGGCGTACAGACTTTGCATACACGATCTACCGCCACCCAATGCAGATTGGTTACATGTACCGCGAGGGCGGATGGGATGTCGAGGGCGTCTCTGAGAACTTCAACAAGATATTCGCTCAGCAACTACAGCATGTTGGGCTAGCAATGCCGGGTGGTATGGAGTTTCCAAAGTAGGGACATCTGAGTGGGTACTCGACGACGGGGTTGATTTGAATGGCGAGTGAATCGCGTGACGGAGTACTCGCCCCGCATCGCAGAGCCACGACCATCGGCCTGCTCTTAGTCATCACCCTTGTTGGGTTTGAGGCGCTTGCTATTGCAACAGTGATGCCCAAGGTGAGTCGAGATCTAAATGGCATCTCACTCTACGGATGGGTATTCAGCGCGTTCTTACTTGCACAACTTGTTGGGATTGTCGTTGCAGGTACATCGGCTGACCGCTATGGACCAGAGCGCCCTTTCTTAATTGGGTTGGTACTTCTAGCACTAGGTCTCATCATCGGCGCTTTGGCCCCGAGCATGGAGGTGCTTGTTGGTGCACGAGCGATCCAAGGACTCGGAGCAGGAGTAATACCCGCTGTTGCTTACGTAGTTATTGGGCGCGCATATCCAACGCATCTGCAGCCACGGATGTTTGCGATGCTCTCAACTGCTTGGGTGGTTCCGAGTTTGATCGGCCCTGCAATTGCAGCTGTAGTTGCATCGGCTTTCGGGTGGCGCTGGGTATTCGCAGGGATCGTTCCGATAGTTGCAATTGCAGCGCTTCTTGCAGCGCCTCCGATGCGAAAGCTCCCGCCAACGGATAGATCGCCGGATGCAGAGCCGCCTGCATCGCTTGCAGATGCGATTCAGGTGGCCCTAGGGAGTGGGTTATTCCTCGGTGGCCTGCTCGCCCAAAATTTATTCGCTCTCCTTGCGCTCTGTGCGATTGGTGGAGCAATAGCGCTCAACGCTTTGAGAAGACTTGTTCCTACAGGAACGCTGCGCGCTCTGCCAGGTACCCCTGCGGCAGTGCTCTCTCGCGGGCTGCTCACGTTCGCATTCTTCGGGGTAGATGCATTTATAACGCTTGCAGTAGCGGAGGCTCGAGGGGGATCCGTTGCGATGGGGGGCTTTGCTCTTACCGTCGGCGCTCTCTGCTGGACCACTGGTTCATGGATACAGTCGCACTACGTGCAGCGACTGCACCCGCCGCTCTTAGTGCGCGCTGGGTTCGCAATCATTGGGGTTGCCATTGTGCTCTTCTGTATCGCAGTATCGACATCGGTATCGGTCTTCATGTTTGCAGTTGCTTGGGGTGTCGGTGGATTCGGGATGGGGTTCGCATACGCTCCAATTAGCCTTGTTGTGCTCGGGGGCGCAGAGAAGGGGAGCGAGGGTAGATCTTCATCTGCACTTCAACTAGCTGATGTTCTTGGGTGTGCAATAGGGATTGGTATCGGCGGGGCGCTTGTGGCATTCGGAGAGAGATCAGGCTGGAGTCCATCTAGCGGTCTAGTAATTAATGCGTGCATCGATCTAGTCGCTGTAATTGCAGGAGTATCAATAGCGTCGCGCTTACGGACTCCACCTCTCGCTGCGCAGATTCAGGCCCCATGATCTCACGAGAATCCGAATCAGCTTCTCGGATCGTTGCGCTGTTGAACTCGGAGTCTGCGGCTGGTGGAGACGCGCTTCTCGACCCCGATCGGTTCAGAGCATTCTGTAGTGCGTTAGAGATTGATCAGGCAGAATGCAAGGTCGACGAAACACTCCTAGCGATGATGCGCGAATTGCGTGCTGTAGTTACTAAATGTATTGAGGAGCCTTCATCGAAGAGCGCTAAAGCGCTAGAGAACATAAGCGCGAAGGCCCAGTTAATACTCCGCGTGGACGATAAAGGTATGCCGATGCTCGCAAGCGCTGCCATTGGTTCGGCGAGCATTGCCGCTCTCTTCGTTCTCGCTATCGCTGCTTCGTCACGTGATGGAGGCTGGAGCCGGATTCGAATCTGTGACGCTCCAGAGTGCAACAAGGCGTTCTTTGACTCAACGCGTAGCCGCACACGTCGATGGTGCAGTATGTCAACCTGTGGGAATAGAGCAAAGGTCTCCGAACATCGCCAGAGGCAAGGTCAGAGGCAGGGCGAGGGAAAAGTCCAGAAGAAGGGTGGCTAAAAGCGCTATGAGAGCTCGATCGTTTGACCATTTAGTGCTCAACGTTGCTGATGTTGAGGCATCTCTAAGTTGGTACATGCGCCACCTAGGGCTTGAGCCGGTTCGCGTAGATGAATGGCGACGAGGTGAGGCTCCGTTTCCATCTCTGAGGATCAACGACTCGGCAATTATTGATTTCTCGAAGAGCGAACGCTCTGGCGAGAACCTCAACCACTTCTGTCTTGTCGTAGACGATGCCGATCTTCATGCATTGCACGCGAGCGGAGTGATTGAGACTGAGGGGGAGCCAAGACGGCTATACGGGGCGCGCGGTATCGGCTGGGGTCTCTACGTGCTCGATCCTGATGGCAACCGCGTAGAGCTGCGCCACTACGGCGAGGAGCCGAGCGCCCCTAATAACGCGTCTAAATAGGGCTTAAATAGGGCTTAAATAGCGGTTAAAGAAAGCGCCGAAGGATTTTCTTCTTGCGCTCTGTATAGGGCGGGTAGGCAATAGGTGGATCTAGGCGTGTTGTCTTTTTTAGCACGCTCTTGTGATGACTAAAAGTCTCGAAGGTTGACCTGCCGTGGTAAGCGCCTTGCCCAGACTCTCCAACTCCACCAAATGGGAGCGTTGGGGGCACTAACTGAAAGAGGGTGCCATTGATGCAGGCTCCGCCAGAGGAGGTGCTGTCGAGCACACGCTCTGCTATTTGTTTGTCCTCGGCGAAGACATAGAGAGCAAGTGGCTTGTCGCGATTGTTGATGAACGCTATTGCCTCTTCGACTCCATCAACTGCAAGCACGGGGAGCAGTGGGCCGAAAATCTCGTCCTGCATTACTTTTGATGCTGGGTCGGTCCCTACAAGAACGGTTGGGGCGATGAAGCAGTCGCTTGCATCACGTTCTCCTCCAAAATAGGGGGTCCCAGCGCCTTCACCATCTAGCAGTGCAGAGACGCGGACGAAGTGACGCGAATCGACGATGCGTGCGAAATCTGGAGTCTCCTGAGTATTGACTCCGTACATCTGCGTAACAGCCTCCTGAAGTTTCTTCAAGAGTTCTGCCTCTACGCTGCGGTGCACCAATACGTAATCGGGGGCAACGCAGGTCTGCCCAGCGTTCAAGAATTTTCCCCAGGCGATTCGCTTTGCAGCAACAGTGAGATTGGCTGATGCATCTACATAGGTAGGGCTTTTACCGCCTAGCTCCAGGGTGACCGGCGTGAGATTCTTGGCTGCTGCAGCCATCACGATGCGACCAGTACTGCCGTGTCCTGTATAGAAAATGTGATCCCAGCGTTGAGCCAGGAGAGCGGTCGTCTCCGGGATCGCTCCCTCTACAACGCGCAGAGCGGAGTTGTCTAGATACTGAGGGATGATTGCCGAGAGAGTTGCAGAGACGGTAGGGGAGACCTCGGAAGGTTTCAGCACTACACAGTTTCCTGCGGCGATAGCTCCAACGATCGGGGCTAGTAACAACTGCACCGGGTAGTTCCAAGGGCCGATTACGAGTACGACGCCTAGCGGGTCGCGATAGATGCGCCCCTTGCCGGGGAGCTGGGTTGCTGGAATGCGAACCTTCTCTGGGCGTACCCAGCGGTCGAGGTTCTTTAGCGCAACAGCAATCTCTGTGAGCACAAACGCGATCTCTGTAACGAATGCCTCGATATTTGGCTTGCCTAGATCACTCGCTAATGCATTCAAAATATCGTCTTCGCGCTCGACGAGCATTCTGCGAAGTGCCTTTAGTTGCGCTTTGCGCCAGGCAATGCTCTTAGTGGTGCCGCTAGCGAATGTGGTGCGAAGCTCTGCGACGAGAGCCGGAGCGTCAAGGTTTGGCGTTGAGCGCGGACTCAAAGGTGAAGGCTCACTCCGTAGTGAAGTCTGCGCTTTGGTGGTGATGCTCTCGGTCGTGGTCATGGTGCTCCTTTGTCGAGTTGCGCCCCACGATAACGCCTAAAGATTGGCGGCGCGCAGAGTGCATTAAACGTAAATAGAAGGGCTATTAAAAGGGCTATTAAAAAGGCTATTAAATAAGACTAAGGATGGCGCTTAAGTCTGAAGCAACGGTTACGCCGCGCCCGCGCGGTTCGTCGTGAGGGCATGTTCCGTCTGTCCAGTGTCCGTCTCTGCGCAGGTAGACCGGTGTCATTCCGGCTGCGAGAGGCCCCTCGACATCGGCCCCCCAGGTGTCGCCAGCGAAGAGCACTTCCTCAGGCTCAAGGCCCGCTTTCTCGAGGGTATGAAGATAGATGCGCGGGTTTGGTTTTCGCACACCTACCCATGCTGATGAGACAAGAAGGTCGACAGCGTCGCTGAGGCCAGACTCGTCGACTGCCTCGGCAAGGTCCCAATCCCAGTTGGAGCAGACAACAAGTTTGAGGCCCTCCGCTCGGAGTTGGGCTAAGACCTCAGGTACTTCGTCGTAAGCCTCTAGCACTCGCGTAGCCGCACCGATACGTAACTTCTCTGCGATCGTCGCATGCTCGTCCGGGTGCACATCTGACTCTGAGAGCATTGAGTAGGTGCGATCTAGCTGCCACTTCACGTAGTGATCCCGGCTCTGGGAGGCTGCCTCGTGGTCGTCGCCGTCGATGCCGTCGTTGAACCATCTATCGCGGAGCTCAGGATCGAGCACATACCCATGCTCAGCAAGTGCCTCCTCTACGGAGAACCAATGTGTTGCCCGAGCGAGAGTTCCGTAGAAATCAAGCAGGATTCCTCGATATTTAGCCACGCTCCCCATCTTCACATCCTTAGGCCACGTCTGCCGGATGCGGCCTTCAAGGGGGGTGGATCCCCAAGAATTTACCTACCCGCGTGCATTTCCCTACCTACCAGTAGGTAGGCTGCTCCGCATGCATCGATACCCAAAGCCAACTCACCTTGTACGCACCCCCGA
>CAEZZU010000045.1_pt1 | contig 7543 bp, 6 predicted proteins | sample 7266921 | NCBI WGS metagenome assembly CAEZZU01 (sample SAMEA6813969, study PRJEB35770) | uncultured Actinomycetes bacterium | biome: Freshwater; feature: Freshwater reservoir; material: water | place: Czech Republic | collected 2016-08-15 | depth 30m m
AAGAATGACCCGTAAATTCTCTGTCGCATTTGATTACAGATGCCCATTTGCTTATAACGCTCACGCTGCAATAGTCGCGGCACTACGCGAAGGCATAGAGATGGATGTGACCTTTACTCCATTTTCGTTAGATCAAAACCATGTCGAAGAGGGTGGGGCAGATATCTGGGATCGCCCCGCTACCGAACGCGGCACTGGAACCATGGCCCTGCTATTCGGGATCGCAGTGCGCGATAACTTCCCAGATCAATTTCTAGATTTTCACCTGGAGGCCTTCGCTGCACGCCACGTGCATTCTCTAGCGATTCGAGATGAGGCTGTGATGCGCAACGTATGCACTTTGGTGGGCCTAGATCCCGAGCGTGTCGCCGAGATAGCGCTCGGTGATGAGACCCTGGCGACCCTAAAGACGGAGCACACCGCTCTGGTATCCGATTACGAGGTATTCGGGGTCCCAACATTCATCGCTAATGGAGCCGCTACCTTCATCAGGTTCATGGATCGCGGAAATGTTGCCGACCTCCTCAAGGCCTTAGACCTCCTTGAGTGGAGCAACCTCAACGAGTTCAAGAGAACGAAGATAGACCGCTAATTCCTATTTCTCCCCTTAATCCTCATTTAATTGACTTAGGTCCTTGCAACTCGGGGCGCCAGCAGGCACTCTTGGGGAGTGGGACGGATGACGGCGACAGAAGCAATCATGTGGGCGGTCGAGAAAGACCCATCCCTTAGATCCGACTTCTGCAACCTCACGATCCTTGATAGCGCACCTGATATGGAGAGGCTGCGCTCAAAGATGCAGCGGGCGATCACGCTCATCCCCCACCTAGGCGAGCGAGTTGTCCCGGCCCCACTCCGCATTGCGCCTCCGGTCTGGAGTGCAGACTCAGGCATAGATCTTGATTACCACCTCCGAAGCATCACCCTTGATCAGCCGTCAAGCATTCGCGCCCTCCTCGACCTCGCATCTGAACTCTGCGAAGAGCCCTTCGATATATCTCGCCCGCTCTGGGAGTTCACAGTAATCAAGGGCTTGCCCGATGGGCGCGCGGCATTACTGCAGAAAGTGCACCACACAATTACCGACGGAGTTGGCGGACTTCGACTCTCTCTCAGCATCGTGGATCGCGATGCTCATCCTGAGAGCGACCATGAGGTGCAGGCAATCGCCGAGGCAGCAGCAGCGCGCCAACGCGATGAACGACAACTCGACCCTGTCAACAGAACCAACGCTTTCGAGACCGCGTGCGGTGCGCTTGCCTATCGCACACGCAGAAATGCCCAGATCGCTAAGACCGCAATCGGAGCGAGCATCTCGCTTGCACTCCACCCACAGCGCGCCCCCAAGGCAATTAGTGGTTCAATCAACATGCTCTCATCGCTGCGCAGACAAGTCTTCGTCACCGACTCAGCACACTCCGAGCTTCTCAGTCCGCGCTCACTCGATCGCCGCTTCGACCTATTTACATTCTCGCTCGAGGATGCCGCAGCCACCGCTCATGCTTTAGACGGGCATGTAAACGATGTATTCGTCACCGGAATCTCCGGGGCCCTGGGCAGGTACCACGAGGCAATGGGTCAGCCTGTCTCAGAGCTACGAATGGCGATGCCGGTGAGCACACGAGGACAGAACGACACCTCTGCAAATCACTTTGTACCTACTCGAGTGCTTGTCCCAACCGGTCCTAAAGATCCAACGCAGAGGTTCGTAGCTACTCGCGAAAGTCTCAGGCACCTTCGCGGAGAGCGAGCACTAGAGGCTGCAGAGTCGCTAGCAGATGTTATTTCAAGCCTGCCTACTTCTCTCCTTGTTGCAGCGACACATACCCAGACGCGCACAATTGATTTCGCCACCTCCAATCTCCGTGGAAGCGCTATAGACCTCTGGATATCTGGTGCGCGCATTGAGCAGAACTTCCCGATCGGGCCGCGCGGCGGATGTGCAGTCAACTTCACCGCACTCTCGTACTGCGGAGTCATGCATGTTGGGATCAACTCAGACCCCGCCTCGGTAACAGACCCAGAGGCGCTAATTGAGTTCTTGAGAGAGTCCTTCACCGACCTACTAGCAATCGGTCGAGGCGAGTAACTACAACCTCGGTAAACGGCTGCGAACTAACGGCGTTTACGTATCGGGCTCTGCGCTTTTACTGCCATAAAAAACTCTTCCCGCCCTGGGTCTCGCCAAGTCCGATGCGTGCATGGCGACTCCACATCTATGACATAGATATGCAGAGTCGACGCGTCATCAGCGAACGCGATTATCTCTGAGACGCGTGGATGCTCTACAAAGCTGCTCAATAGATCAGATAGTGCTCCACTTGCAATCACTCGGCTCCGGCACTCGGTACACGAAGACGTAGTAGCGGCCTCTAGGCCCTCTGCGAGTTGAAAAAGACTAAGCGCATCATCGTGATTAATCTCGAGGCGCCGCCCATCGTTATCAATGATGCAGAGCGCCGGGTTGGTCACATCCGTAACCCTAACGAAGCTATCCGTCATTCTCGTTATGAACTCTCGAGATTTAGGGGGCAGGGCCACGAAATTGCTCAATTCCCTGCGTGATTCAAGAAGTAAATCAGGAGTACCGTTTGGTGATGAGCAGCAGTCGAGGCATATCCGAGAGCACTGAGCGCCCCTCGAGGCGGTTCCCTACTCCAGGATATGGAGCCATCTTTGTAATTATCGTCCTCGCTCTTACCGCACTTCTCTCTTCTTGCTACGGAGCAGATAACAACCCGCGACTGAGCATCAGCGCGCCTATCTCGGCGGAGGCGAGGAGCAATGCAAGTGGCGACTCGCTTCTCTACCCGGTAAGGGAGATGCGTTGGGTCACAGACTCTGCTCTACCCGGTCTCGGCTCGCCGGTAAACGTTTATCAAGTAGTTCCATTTGAGCAAGGTGCGGCTGCCGGCAGAGATGCACTGAAGAGATTCGCATCTCACTTTGGTAGCACCGGAGAAGTAACTAACACCGAGGGCATCACAACAATTGAAGTGACTACTTCGGACTCCACTAATGGCGTACCCGCTACCGGGGTTGCATCTCTTTACGGCGAGGTCGCAACATCGGTGAGTAGACCCATGAATACCCTCTCCTACTCTGCTACTCCGTCGTGGGCTCAATACTCGCCAGGGTCTGCGTCTGGAGGGTCTTCAACTGGAGGGTCTTCAACTGGAGGGTCTTCAACTGGAGGGTCTTCAACTGACGGGTCTGCGTCTGGTACCGGTTCATCCACCCCACCTGTCGCCATTGATTCAGAGGTTCCAATTACGGCGCCACCTAGCGTGCCTGTAGATTTGCCTAAAAATGCAGCCCTCTTAAGGATTGCTCACGATGTACTGAGCGCCGCTGGCATCGATTCATCGGGCTGGCAGTCAACCATCAACGATGCGAGCGCAATGTGGAGCGGAGTTTCATGCGCACCCGAGACAGCATGTGATCCGCAAGAATCCACCACCATCCTCTCTCGTCAAGTTGTAATGACCCCACTTGTCGACTCAATCCCCGTTCACGATCTTGATTGGTATGTAGAGGTCGGCGATAAAGGTGCAGTGCTAAACGCGAGTGGCGCTTGGGTGAAGACCGAGAGGGTCGGAGAGTACTCACGACGAGGAACGCTGAATGCAGTAGCTGCACTACAGGCCGGAGAGGGAGGCCTAGGTTACGGCTGGTTGCCGATGGCGGCGGCCGAGGGGAAGCCAACCGGTCTCTCTTCAAATGCTGTTCCCCCAAGTGCAGCAACTTCAAATACCCTCTCCTCCAACACCCTCTCCTCGGATCTGCCGTTTGAGGCAGAGTCATCCTTGGAGCCCATCGTTGTAACCATCAAGAGAGTAGAGGCCGGATACTCGCTTCAGTTTGGAGCGGTCAACGGCAAGGCCGCCGCTCTACTCGTCCCTACCTATACGTTTTTTGGATCAAGTACTGCTGATGGATCAAGTACACCGGGGTTACCAGAGACCGAGAGCGATCTTTCGAGAGATCCCATCAACGCAGAGATAACCCTCAACGCTCTCGACCCGTCACTCTTCGCACCCCTTGACCCCGAACCAGGCGACGACCCCATCTCCCCGCCCGACCCGAGGCCGCTACCGCCTACCGAGCCTCAGCCCACAGAGCCCCAGCCTGAACCAGTACCAGCACCAATCCCAAACTCGTCCTCGTCCCCTGCTCCAGCTGATAATCCAAAGTAATCATCGCTTTGGGTAACCTGCCCAAGTATGCGATGTGTGATCTCTCTAGGCGATGGAACTCTCTCAATCGGCGAACGGCCCTCGCCGCGTCCGGGCCCTGGCGAGGTCAGGGTTCGTGTGCACGCCGCTGGTCTTAATCGCGCCGACCTACTGCAGCGCGCAGGCTTCTACCCCGCTCCACCTGGAGTCCCTGCAGATATTCCAGGACTCGAGTTTGCAGGTGAGGTAATCGAGTTAGGTGAGGGTGTTGTGAGCCCTGCAATCGGCACACGCGTCTTTGGAATTGCAGCAGGCGGTGCGCAGGCAGAGGAGATAGTGGTTGCAAGTACCCACTGCGCAGTCGTCCCCGAGTCACTCGATCTTGTATCTGCCGGCGGAGTGCCAGAGGTCTTCCTCACAGCACACGACGCGTTGCGCACTCAGGCGCTGCTCTTACCTGGAGAGCGCGTACTCGTACACGCGGTTGGCTCCGGTGTTGGAACCGCCGTCGTGCAGTTGGCACGAGCATGGGGATGCGAGACCACCGGAACTGCCCGTACCCCCGAGAAACTCGAACGCGCTCAAGCACTCGGTCTCGATAACGCGATACTTGCACCGCGCGAGATCGATCCACTTAATTTTACAGCCCAGATAACCGAGGCAGCCGGAGGCCCAATCGACGTGACTGCCGATTTAGTCGGCGGCGCATACGTAACCACGGACGTGCTTGCTAGCGCAGCAGGTGGGCGCATTGTCCTGATTGGAACCCTTGCCGGAGGGCGCTGCGAACTACCAATACTCGCTGTCATGAGCAAACGCCTGAGACTCTTCGGGACCGTACTGCGCCCCCGCACTCGCGAGGAAAAAAGTGCTGCAACTTCAGCTTTTGTAGCCGAGGTTGTGCCTCTGCTCGCCTCCGGTGCTGTCGCCCCTGTAATAGAGACCGTGCTCCCACTATCCGATGCCGAGCAGGCCTACGAACTCCTCGCCTCGGATACCACCTTCGGGAAGGTAATCCTCGACTGCCGCTGACGCTCAACGACAGGGGCGAGTACCATCGCAGCCGCGGCGCAACTACCTGCGCCCAATTACCGCAGACCTATAACAGCGCTCCAATGACCGCACTCCAATGACGGCATTCCTATAACAACACTCCGATTAACACTCCCACCCCATAACTAGGAGACACCATGGCCAATCTTGCAGAGAACGATGTAGTAATTGTTGAGGCAGTCCGCTCACCGCTAGGGCGCCGCAATGGTGGCCTCTCCACGGTTCACCCGACCGAGCTCCTAGGAGCAGTACAGGCAGAGGCAGTACGGCGTAGCGGAATGGACCCTTCGCTTATCGGCCAAGTTATTGGTGGCTGCGTAAGCCAGATAGGTGAGCAGACCTTCAACATTGCTCGCTCCGCTTGGCTGACAGCCGGTCTACCCCTTGAGGTCGCCGCAAGCACGGTAGACGCGCAGTGCGGTTCCTCTCAGCAGGCATCGAATATGGCGATCGCCATGGTTAAGGCAGGCGTAATTGACTCCGCCATGTCCTGTGGAGTCGAGAGCATGTCGCGTATTCCACTAGGCGCAGCAGTGCGCGGCGACTTTGGTCGCCCGATTACGAAGGCATACTTCGCGCAGTACGAATACACAACACAGTTCGAGGGCGCAGAGCGCATTGCTGACCAGTGGGGAATCACACGCGGCGACTGCGATGCATTTGGCCTTCAGTCTCAGCAGCGCGCAGCACGTGCTTGGTCAGAGGGGCGCTTCGAGCGAGAGGTGCACCCGATCCAGGCGCCGGAGCGCGCAGAAGACGGCTCTGCAGGAGAGACCATGCAGACGATCTCACGCGACGAAGGGCTTCGAGAGACTTCGCTAGAGAAGCTTGCGACACTTAAATCTGTTGGTCGTGAGAACGGCGTCCACACTGCCGGAACATCGTCACAAATTACAGATGGAGCTGCTGCGCTGATTGTGATGACAGCAAAGCGTGCAGCCGAACTCGGTCTCACGCCACGTGCTCGTATCGTCGACCAATGCCTAGTCGGCGTAGATCCGGTGCTCATGCTCACCGGGCCCATCGAGGCCACCCAGCGCCTATTCGACCGTACTGGACTCTCGATGAACGACATCGACACAATCGAGATCAACGAGGCTTTTGCATCTGTCGTCTTGGCCTTTGAGCGAGAGCACCGCCCCGACATGGAGAAGGTCAACCCCAACGGCGGCGCCATTGCACTTGGCCACCCAGTTGGAGCAACAGGAGCACGCCTAATCACCTCAGCACTCCACGAGCTTGAGCGCACCGACGGAACCTTTGGGCTCATCACGATGTGCTGTGGCGGCGGGCTAGGTACCGGAACCATCATCGAGCGCATCTAAACGGCCTCCGCCTACCGCTTGGTCGCTACGCTATTGGCGTGACAACTCTTGCTGAGCGCCTCGGGTATAGCGAAGATGCGCGACTCCTGATCATTAACTGCGACGATCTTGGTTCAACGCGCGCCGCTAACGTTGCTATTTACCAGTCATTGCGCGAAGGGCTCGCCACCAGTGCAACATTGATGGTGCCTTGTCCATGGGCTCGCGATGCTGCCGCTGAGTACAGAGGCGAAGACGTAGGCGTTCATCTCACGCTCAATAGCGAGTGGGAGAATTACCGGTGGGGGCCCATCACGCGCTCCCCTAGCCTCCTAGACGGTGACGGAGGTTTTCCGCGTACCCTCGCCGATCTCTGGGACCATGCCGATCTTGATGAGGTTCGCAAAGAATGTCGCGCACAGATCGAACGCGCTATCTACTGGGGATTCGATGTAAGTCATCTCGACTCCCATATGGGCTCCGTGCAACTACGACCAGAGTTCTTCGATGTTTATCTTGAGATGGCTACAGAGTTTGCGCTCCCGCTTCGCATGGGCGGAGCAGCCGGCGAGGCCCAGGTCGGATTTCCGTACCGCAGACTCGCCGCTGAAGAGGGCATTGTATTTAGCGACCACTTCTTGTACACCCGAGTCGGGAGCCGCGGAGACATTGAGCGCATGCTCTCGAATATGCGCCCAGGAGTAACCGAGATCTACTTCCACCCAGCGGTAGAGACCGACGAGTTGCGCGCATCACACCCAGATTGGAGTGGGCGCGTTAGAGACCATGACGCTCTATGCAGCAACGATGCGTTTCGCAAACTTGTAGATGACTCTGGCGCAACGCTTATCGGGTTCAAAGAACTCCGAGAGGTACAGAGAGCAGGCTAGAGACACCGCCTCAAGAAGAAGCCGTCCCACCAAAGAACTGTTTTAATAGAGAGCAGTACTACCGGAGGCCGGCGAAGAGATCCTCTTCAGGCTCCCCGGGTGCAACTCCGTTATCGACCAA
>CAEZZU010000046.1_pt1 | contig 7484 bp, 6 predicted proteins | sample 7266921 | NCBI WGS metagenome assembly CAEZZU01 (sample SAMEA6813969, study PRJEB35770) | uncultured Actinomycetes bacterium | biome: Freshwater; feature: Freshwater reservoir; material: water | place: Czech Republic | collected 2016-08-15 | depth 30m m
TCGTCTCTTGGTGTGTGCTGATTGCTTCGGCGGCTAGGCCTACCGCTGAGAGACTTAGGTGAATTCGATCTGCAATCTCGAGCCCCACCTCTTTGCGTAGATCATTGAGCGCACGCACCAGGTCTCGACTTATTCCTTCGCTACGAAGTGCATCATTGAGCGTTGTATCGAGTGCGACAGCGATGCCATCTTCTTGAGCAAGCGCAAATTTCTCGTGTGAGGCAGCGCGTACCTCAACGTCATCGGTGTTGAGATGGATCTCGGTACCGTCGATAGTCACTACGTAGACGCCGCTCTCCTCTAGAGCCGAGCGCACAACTTGGGCATCGGCGGTAGCCAAATATGCCTTCAGCGCTGGCATTAGAGGACCAGCTTTTGGTCCGAGCGTTCGGAAGTTGGGATGGACCGAATAATCAAGCAGTCCATCCAAGGTTGCAACAGTCTCAAGATCTTTGATGTTCAGCGCATCCGCAATCTCTGCAACGATCGGGTCTGAGGGGCGCTTTGCGTCGGGTAGGAGAACAATCGCTCGCGCTAGCGGCTGGCGAACCTTGAGCCGTGCATCGTTACGCGCCGCCAATCCGAGGCTCACTACAGATCTCGCTATCTCCATCTCGGCCTCAAGCTCGGGGTCTAGAGCTGCAGCGTCAACCTCGGGCCAGTCGCTCAAGTGCACTGATCGCGTTGTTGATCTAAGCCTCTGGTGAATTGAGTCTGAGATAAACGGCGTGAAAGGAGCGAGGAGCAGAGCGACGGTGTCGAGACATTCGTAGAGGGTCGCATGAGCTGATTGGTCAGACTCTTTCCAGAAACGAGGTCGAGACCGACGCACATACCAGTTAGATAGGTCGTCAACGAAGCGGTCAAGTGCCTGTGCGCCGCGTAGCGCATCGAAGCCCTCGAGAGCGTCGGTTACATCCTTGATTGTGTGATGAAGACGCGAACGTACCCACCTGTCGAGTACGTGAGCCGAGGCCTTCTGCTCTGAGCTGGGGCTCCAACCATCAAGGTTTGCATAGGTAACGAAGAACGAGAGCGTGTTCCAGAGTGTGAGGATAAAACGATTGGTTGTCTCGTCGATTCCCTCGACAAACACGCGCTTCTGGGTCCACGGACTACCTGCGCTGAACATGTTCCAGCGGAGCGCATCCGCTCCGCGAGTATCGAGTACCGACCATGGGTCGATCACATTGCCCTTAGATTTGGACATCTTCTGCCCGTCTTTATCGACGACTAAGGCAAGACAAACAACGTTCTTATACGGAGCACGCCCAAAGGCCATCGTGTTGATGGCTAGGAGTGTGTAGAACCAGCCACGCGTTTGGTCGATGCCTTCGCAGATGAAGTCGGCAGGGAAGCGTTTCTCGAATGCGTCTTCGTTCTCAAAGGGGTAGTGCAGTTGAGCAAAGGGCATAGACCCAGAGTCAAACCATGCATCGAGCACTGACTCAACGCGCCTTGCTGTGCCTCCACAGGAGCCGCAGGCGATCTCCACTCCGTCGACAGCAGGTCTATGTGGGTCTAGGGCTAGAAGATCTACCCCAGCGCTCTCAGTGAGCTCTGCCAACGAACCGATGCAGGTGTCTTTCCCGCACTCCGTGCATCTCCAGACCGGAATTGGGGTTCCCCAGAAGCGATCGCGAGAGAGCGCCCAGTCGACGTTGTTCTCGAGCCAGTCGCCGAATCGACCCTCGCGAATGTGCTCTGGATGCCAAGAGATTTGAGCGTTCTCGCGCAGCATGTCGTCTCTATATGCACTCGTACGAGCGAACCAAGTTGGCTTTGCCCAGTAAATGAGTGGAGTGCTGCAGCGCCAGCAATGTGGATAGGAGTGTTCATGAGCGACGCTGCTCTCTAGGCGCCCTGAGACCCGAAGTCTCTCAATGATCGCTGGGTCGGCATCTTTTACACCTACACCGGCATGCGCTGGTACCGCTGAGGTAAACGCCGCGTCTGGGCCAACAGGGTTGATGACTGGCAAACCAGCGGCTAGCCCAACCTCGCGGTCGATCTCACCAAAGGCAGGGGCGAGGTGCACTAGGCCAGAGCCATCCTCAACCGTCACAAAATCTGCAACGACAACGCGCCACGCTGAGGCAATCTGGGACTCATCATCAAGGGGAACATCGTCGAACGGGCGCTCGTAGTGTCTTCCGTCCAACTCTTCGACCGAGATTGGACCGAGTATCTCTGCGTCCTCTCCGAGTACATCCACAACTCGATTCGCAGCGATTACTAAGTCTCGGCGGCCGTCACGACCACGTACGCGCACGTACTCGACACTTGGACCTATCGCTACCCCGACATTGGAGAGAAGAGTCCAAGGGGTTGTCGTCCAGATGAGAAGGTCTAAATCACTATCGACTAGAGGGAAACGAACAAACGCTGACTCCTCAGTTAGGTCTCTGTAAGCGCCGGGCTGGCCTAGTTCATGGCTTGAGAGCGCAGTACCGCACCTACCGCAGTAGGGAACCACCTTGAAGCCCTCGTAGATGTCGCCCTTATCCCAGAGGAGCTTGAAGACCCACCAAACGCTCTCAACGAATTTTGGCGACATTGTCCAGTAGGCGCCATCCATGTCGAGCCACATGCCTATGCGCTCAGTAAGCGCTGCGAAATCACCTACGTAGCGTTGAACTGACTCACGACAACGCGCATTGAACTCCTCAATCCCAAATGCCTCGATCTGCTCTTTGCCTGAGAAGCCGAGTTCTTTCTCAACCTCAACCTCAACGGGCAAACCGTGGCAGTCCCATCCTCCCTGCCTACGGACAAGCTCTCCGCTCATGGTGTGGAATCGAGGGTAGATATCTTTGAAGAGGCGCGCCCACGCGTGGTGAATGCCTGGCTTGCCGTTTGCGGTCGGGGGTCCTTCGTAGAAAACCCACTCAGGTGCATCGGCACGCAGACGCATGCTCTCGGCGAAAACATCGCGTTCTCGCCAATCATTGAGGACTTGCTCCTCAAGGGCGACGAGGTTGAGCGGGGAGACGGGGTCAAAAGGCACGCTGGTACGGTACACGGCGCCCGCCAGGGTTCTTATGCCGAGCCCATTCTGGGCCGCAATTAGGTGCTAACTGCCTCAGTATTGATAATTGGGCCCGCGGGGGCTACTCTGCGCGCCCCTCGCCCCTAGTTTCGCAGGAGAGAAGATGCCAAAGGCAGTGAAGAAGACGACCTTGAATAAGCCCGCCTCTAAGAAGGTAGTTAAGAAGGCAGCCCCCGCCAAGAAGGTCGTGGCGAAGAAGGTCGTGGCGAAGAAGGTCGTCGCAAAGAAGGTAGTTAAGAAGGCAGCCCCAGCGAAGAAGGTCGTTAAGAAGGCTGCGCCCGCCAAGAAGGTAGTGAAGAAGGCTGCGCCCGCCAAGAAGGCCGCTCCGGCTAAAAAGGTCGTGGCGAAGAAGCCCTTAGTGAAGAAGGCCGCTCCGGTTAAGAAGACGACCTTGAATAAGCCGGTAGTAAAAGCCGAGCCTAAAGCCCCACCCGCGCCCAAGCTCCCCCCACCCCCGCCTAGGTGCGAGTACTCAAACGTGTTGATCTCGGACGTAAAGATCCAACTAGGAGACAAGGCGAAACGCCCTCTTACTCCGAAGCAGTTCGAGTCCCTCAAGGTGAAGCTGATCGAAGAGCGTGCGCTCCTTGTCCATCAGGCAGACGAGCTACAAGCAGAGGCCGACGCTCTAATGATGGAGCGCGAACTCGGTGACACGCAGTTTGATGAGGAGTCAGGCGAGGGGGACACGATCGCAATCGAGCGCGAGCGCGACCTTCTGATCTCGGCCAAAGCACGTGAGACCGTCGAGGAGATTGATCGGGCGCTCGCAAGGATGGATGCAGGAACCTACGGCGTATGCGTACCAAGTGGGGTTCGCATTCCGTTCGAGCGTCTTGACGCTATGCCGTTCGCAGAGGCCTGCGTATTCTGCCGAAACAGGGTGGAGAGGCATCGCTGATCAAGTGACCTCGCCGGTCCGCCAGAGTGGAACTCGCCTAATAGCGGCCTTCATTGTCGCTGGAGTCGTGATTCTTGATGCGGGGACAAAGATTTGGGCGGTGGCTGCCCTCTCGGATGGCCCCACTTATTTAGTCCACTACTCAATTGGTTTTGTGCTCGCCCGCAATACTGGAGCAGCATTTAGCCTCGTTAGCTCAGCTACTCCGTTTCTTGCGGTTCTTGCGATTGGCGCCACTGTGGTGCTAGCGAGAACCGTCGCAAGAGCCTCAGACAAGGTTCTTGTGGTGGGGCTATCGCTCTTTCTCGGCGGTGCGCTTGGAAACCTTGTAGACCGCTTGACTCGGGCTCCAGGGTTCCTAAGAGGTGGCGTTATCGACTTTGTGAAAGTAGGGCCATGGCCCCTTTTCAATGTCGCAGATAGTGCAATAACAATTGGTGCAGTATTGGTTGTGATCGCAGTGATTCGCGACAGACCGATGAAAGCCGTAGAGACGGAGAAGAGCACATGATCGAGTCATATGAAGTCCCAGCAACCCTCGCCGGAGAGCGCGTTGATCGAGCAGTCGCGCTTCTGACGGGCTGGACCCGTGTTGATGTTCAAGAGCTCATTAAGCGTAAGACTGTTCTTGTTGATGGGAAGAAGGTGATCAAGAGCCGTCGACTCGAGGAGGGTGAGGTTGTCGAGCTTCTTGCCGAGCCCGAGCCCGTTGGTCTCCCGGCTGCTCAGAACATACCGATTGTTGAGCGCTGGTCTGACGAGGACGTAATTGTCATTGCGAAGTCTGCTGGGCTCGTCGTGCACCCTGGAGCGGGGAATCCTGATGGAACTCTCGCGAATGCACTTCTTTTTCACCATCCAGAGTTGGCAGAGGTCGGCGAGCCAACCCGCCCGGGGATTGTGCATCGCCTTGACCGCGATACGAGTGGGCTGATGCTGGTTGCAAGAACTCAGCGCGCATACGACGGACTTGTAGAGCAGCTCTCGAACCATGAGGTTGAGCGCCGCTACATCGCACTTGTGTGGGGCGTGCCGGATGCTCCTCGCGGTGTCATCGACGCCCCGATTGGCAGGTCTGTGCGAATCCCGACACGCATGGCCGTTAGAGAGGGAGGGCGCGCCGCCCGCACTCACTACGAGGTAATGGAGACTTTCCCCGAGAAGGGCGTAACTCTTCTTGAATGCACGCTAGAGACCGGGCGCACCCATCAGATTCGCGTTCATCTTGCTGCGATCGGACACCCCGTAGTGGGCGACGGAGCATATGGGGGGCGTAGATCATCGCTTGTCATGGATCGCCCATTCCTGCATGCAGCGGCTCTCGCGTTTGTCCATCCGGTCACAGGCGAGCGAATTGAGATACAGGAGCCTTTGACTCCAGACCTAGCTGCAGTGCTTACAGGGCTGAGCCGAGAATTATCAAGCGAGGAAACGCTCGAAGCCACTTAGTGGATGTGCCTGGCCATCGTCGTCGATGATCACGCCAGTTGCGTTGTGGGCGTTCAAGACCTCTGCACCCTCTTTAGGGTCGAGGAAATAGAGCGCCTTCGCTAGTACCTCAGCACTGGTTGCATCCTTGGCGATCACGGTAACGCTGCGCCCTGATCCTTGCGAGGGTTGGCCGCTACGCGGATCAATCAAATGGTGGCGTGTCTCTCCGCCGCTGCTCCAGATCCGTCGAGTGCGAGCACTCGTTGCTACGCCCCCTGATGCAAGCGCGATTACTAATCCTGGGGAGTCCTGCACGCCGATAGTCCAGCTACTAGTTGCTCCAGCATTCTCTGGCGACTCATCAGCGTCTGCGGGGAGTGCGCTGCTATCGATCGGTGGCGCCTCGCCAATAACTCGAAGATCTCCGCCAAGCGATATGCATACGCCTCTAGCGCCGGCGCTCATTAGTTCCATCGCTACAAGGTCAGCAGCTCGACCCTTTCCTATGCCCCCAAGGTCGATATGAACGCCCTCAGGGAGCATCACACTGCGGACTATGGGGTCGAGGATTATGGAGCTGCATCCCGGAGCAGGCTTAGCTGAAGTTGTGTCTAGGGGGAGAGCGGCTCGGTCTGAGTCGCTTCCATCGGAGGCGGCGGGGGTATCGAGGCCGCCCTCAAAGTCTGAGAGGTAGCCAGCGCTGCGGATGGCGTCATAGACAGTGGGGTCGAATGCACCCTTAGTGGAGAGCGAGGCAGCGACTGCGAGTTCGATTATCTCGTAAGACTCACGCGAGAGGATGACTCTGCGGTCTGGAAGGTGGTTTAGGGACTCCAACTCGCTACTTGCTCGGAATCGGCTCCATCGGGACTCGAGGTCCTCTATGCGTGCCTGTGCGAGGTCTAAGAGGCTCTCGTCGCCGCCATTGAGGATTACCTCAACATCGGTCCCCATCGCACGCCACTCTCGCTTCAGGAGCCCAGGCGCAAATCTTGGGCTAGCGGGTGAGCTCGGCATTATCGAATCCTTAGGAGTGCTTGCTAACTGCATCAGGCTCCGAGGTTCTTCTAGTCGTCTGCACCATGACCTCCGCCACTATCTCCACCGTGGTCATCGAAGGAGGTTGTTGTTGTAGCCGGCGCCTCGGGGCCTGGCGGGGGATTCACCGGCCCTGCTCCTCCAGTGGTGGAAGGAGTTGACCCGTTGACTGCTGACCCGTTGACTGTTGACCCGTTGGCTGTTGACCCCTTGACTATTGGCTTAGCCCCAGAGCCGCTGCTACTCGAAGAATTGGGTCCGGTGATCGAGGCGACGCCGCTGGCTGTTGCTAGATCAGGGGCGGAGGAAGCGCCGTTCCCAGCATCGATACTCGATGATGGGTCGGCGCCCCCTTGCCCTGAATTAGGCCCTGATCTACTTGGATCAATTGGGCTGTACTCTCCTGCATTGTGGGGATCGTTGCTTATCCCGTTTACTGCTCCCGCAGCTAATGCCCCGAATATGACTGCAGCGCTAATAGCGTTAGCGACTGCGAGTGAGCGTTTTAGAGGCATCAAGGCAGGGTAGATCAGTCGTCGCTGCCGTGGCCACCGCTGTCGCGGGAGTCATCGTCATCGTCTTCGTCTTCGTCATCGTCATCTCTATCGCCACCGTGGTCATCGAAGGTGGTCGAGGTCGTGTCGTCGTCGTCAAAGTCGTCGCCGTCGTCATCGAAGGATGTTGATGTTGGGTTGGGCAGGGTCGTTGTTGTGGGGTCTACGCCGGTCTCGCCGGTGACTCCAGTTACGCCGGTATCGCCAGTGATTCCAGATACGTCAGTAATGATCGCAGTAGTAGGTGCCTTGGGGCCTGAGTCGCTAAGTGCACCGGCTGCGAGGCCACCGGCGGTGATGGCGATGATCGTGGATCCAATTATTGCTAGGAGGCGGTTGGGTTGCATTTGGGGCTTCTCTCTGTTGGTGGGGATTGGGGTTCTCTGCTCTTAATTGGTATTCAGACTTAATTGGTTTTCAGGCACTTGGTTTTTCTTATGAGCCCAACATACATACCGGAAATGTCGGTAATGGACAGCAAAAGGCAAAGAAATGGCAAAGATGCAAGGAA
>CAEZZU010000048.1_pt1 | contig 7328 bp, 6 predicted proteins | sample 7266921 | NCBI WGS metagenome assembly CAEZZU01 (sample SAMEA6813969, study PRJEB35770) | uncultured Actinomycetes bacterium | biome: Freshwater; feature: Freshwater reservoir; material: water | place: Czech Republic | collected 2016-08-15 | depth 30m m
AACTGAATCCACCGAACTCCTGCACCCGCAGGGTGCTTCGATGGATCAGGTAATACATAACCCACAGAAAGGTGGTAACTATGCCTCCGGCAAAGAAGAAAGCCACTCGCAAGACAGTAGCGAAGAAGGCCCCAGCAAAGCGTAAAGCCGCTAAGAAGGCTCCCGCGAAGCGCAAGGCAGCAGCGAAGAAGGCCCCAGCAAAGCGTAAAGCCGCTAAGAAGGCTCCCGCGAAGCGCAAGGCTGCTAAGAAGGCTGTTAAGAAAGCTGCGAAGAAGGCCCCAGCAAAGCGTAAAGCCGCTAAGAAGGCTCCCGCGAAGCGCAAGGCTGCTAAGAAGGCTCCTGCAAAGCGTAAAGCTGCTAAGAAGGCCCCTGCAAAGCGTAAAGCTGCGAAGAAGGCCCCAGCAAAGCGTAAAGCCGCCAAGAAGGCTCCTGCAAAGCGTAAAGCTGCCAAGAAGGCAACTCGACGTAAGTAGCCATTTGGCTGGTAATGGATTCGGACGGGGAGGCCGGGAGGCCTCCCCGTTCCGCGTCCGAACGCGTTTTAGTAGTGGAGCGTTTTAGTAGTGGAGCGTTTTAGTAGTGGAGCGTTCTCTAGGTATCCGTAATTAGGTGGAATGCTTCGTAGAGACCATCTGGCAGCGCCTGGTTGTGATTCTCCCTCGACGCGTTCTCGCGAACTTGGACGATAAACGCATCCCTCTGCGAAGCCTCTTCAGATGCCCCGGGGACGATCCCCATGGTGGAGTGCCACTGACTCTTGTGCTCAAGTAACGAATCAACTTTTCTAGCGAGATGCGCCTCAGCAGGCTCCCAGTGATTTGGCGTATCAGCCTCAAAGAGGAGTAACGCATCTGGGCGATGGTGTGGCCCCGCATCTGGGAAGAAGTGCGGGTCGCGAGCCGCAACGAGTCCATCAACCGTTAGCCAACCCGCATGTCGATGATCTGGGTGGAGCCGATAACGCCGCCATGGATCATGGCCAAGGAGTACCTGAGGCCGCGTTGAGCGAATCACTCTGCAGACAGCCTCACGCTCTGACATTCCGCTCTGGAGCTCGCCATCTGGGTAGCCGAGGAGAGTCAGAGACTTGGCTCCGAGTTGGTCTGCTGCGGCCTGCGCCTCTCGTTCTCTAGTCGCGATGAGAGCCTCAAGGTCTGCCGCTCCGTCCCAGGATCCCTTTGAGCCATCGGTGAGTACTAGAAGGTGAACTTCGCATCCGTTCTCGGCCCAGCGTGCGAGTGTGGCACCTGCTCCGAACTCAATGTCGTCTGGGTGCGACCCGATAGCGAGCGCGCTGCGTGGAGTATCGATGGGGTTCATGGAGTCTCCTCAGAGTTGTCTCGATCGCTTACAGACGAAACTGAATAACCCAATGCTGAGAGATCTTCGGGCATGTCAATGTCATAGGCGAGTTCAGGAATGGTGAGCACTTGAATCTCGAGCCCGCAATTGCGCGCCACCTCAAGGTGAAGTTGAAAAGACCCTGGCCCATAGGCGAAACCAAACTCAGCATCCACGGGGATACCCATAACCGGAGTGCCGTCATTTCGATGGCACGCGACGATCACGCAGGCGTTGCGCTGATTCTCGGCAGCTTCGCACCTTGCTACCTGCTCAAATGCATCTTTGGTAGCGCCTGGTAGGTCTGCGTGGGCGATGATTACTCGCTCTAATCCTTGAGATATGCACCACTCGCGTCCGGAGTTGGCGGATGCATTTAGTGATCCAGGGTCAACGATCCAGGGATGGCCGATCTCCTCGCACCACTCAATTACCTCAGGTGCGCTTGTGACTACGACATATTTAAAATTCGATGCGGCATCAATTACGCGTCCTGCGAGATCACGCCCTAAATCTGCTCTCTGGTTAGGGCTGAGTACAGAGGAGAGTCGGGCCATTCCATCTGTAAATGCGCGAATAGGGATGACTATGCCTGTTGGGATTGAAGGCAATATGTCTGCATCGGTCGTCGCGGGGTGCATGGGGTTCCGTATGCTACAGATTGTGGAGATTGCTTACCCTGCTGTGCTCGCTGTAGTGCGCCCTGCCCTCAGATTTGGAGTGCGCTGGAGCACTGAGGGGCTAGAGCAGATTCCGCAGTCGGGAGGGGTGATCCTGGCCTCTAACCACATCTCGTACCTCGATCCGCTTGTCCTCGCAGTGGTTGCCGACAAACAGAAGCGTCGTGTTCGTTACCTTGCCAAAGAAGAGTTATTTGCCAAACCAGTGCTCGGCACGTTCCTGCGCGCTGCTGGCCAGATTCCGGTAGCACGCGGATCGGTCGATGCCGCCGACGCGTTGGATGGTGCGGTTAAGGCCGTCAGGTCGGGGGAGTGCGTTGTTGTATTTCCAGAGGGGACAATCTCTCTTGACCTAGAGCCCATGCAGGGTCGCACAGGCACTGCGCGGCTAGCAGCAGCATCTGGTGTTGCTGTGGTTCCGGTAGGAGTATGGGGTGCCCATCGGATTCTCTTCAAGGGTCGACCCGCTCATTGGCGAACTGGAATTGCGGTAAGCGTTGTTATTGGGGAGCCGGTTCTGATCTCGCCTGAAGAGGATGTTCACGCGGCAACTGACCGCGTGATGAGCGCAATATGCGGATGCGTTTCGCGAGCGCGCGCCATCTACCCGCAGCGCGCTGGCGAGGGTGACGATTGGTGGGAGCGTTCGCCAGACTCGGCGATAATGCGCCCAAGCGGAGGGGAAGCATGAAAGTTGCTGTGATTGGTGCCGGCTCATGGGGAACAGCAGTAGCGGCGCTCGCTGCTAAGAATGTCGAGACGACTCTCTGGGCGCGCAGCGAAGAGCTCAGCGCAGCGATGCAGAGAGACTCCCAGAACAATGCCTACTTGCCGGGGATTGATCTCCCAGAGATGACTTATACCTCTGATCTTGAAGCGGCGTGCAGGGGCGCAGATATTGTTGCAATTGGTGTTCCTTCGCATGGCTTTAGGGCGGTGCTTGCTTCTGCAGCTAGCTCGATCGATAGCGGGGCGACAGTTATCAGTCTCGTGAAGGGCGTGGAGCAGGGCACTCTGCTGCGGATGACCCAGGTTGCACATGAAGTGCTCTCTTCTGGCGACCACAGGCACGACCACAGTCATGACCTGAATGCAATTGGAGTCTTGACCGGCCCGAACTTGGCGCGCGAGGTAGCGGAGGGGCAGCCGGCAGCCTCGGTTGTAGCGATCCCTGACGGCGGGCGAGCGGAGCAGGTGCAGGCTGCGTTTATGAGCGCAACATTTAGGGTCTATACGAATCCAGATGTCGTGGGGTGTGAGATTGCTGGTGCCCTCAAGAATGTGATGGCTATTGCCGCTGGAGTTGCGCATGGGCTGGGTTATGGAGACAACACAATTGCCGCGCTGATCACACGAGGCCTCGCAGAGTTGGCGCGCCTAGGGATTGCTCTAGGTGGGAGTCCGCTTACCTTCTCAGGGCTTGCAGGCATGGGCGATCTTGTGGCTACCTGCATAAGTGACAAGAGCCGTAATCGCACGGTGGGGGTTGAGCTGGGTCGCGGCCGTAGCCTTGAGGATGTGGTCAACGAGATGCATATGGTTGCTGAGGGAGTGAAGACAACGCGCGCAGTTCTTGATCTCGCAGCGCTTCATTCACTTGAGATGCCCATCGCCGAGCAGGTTGGTGCTGTCCTTTATGACGGTAGGCGCCCAGACGAGATTGTCCCGGCCCTAATGATGCGCGGAGCCACCTCAGAGATGCATGGTCTTGGGTGAGCGGGTCTTGGGTGAGCGGGTCTTGGGTGAGCGGGTCTTGGGTGAGCGGGTCTTGATGGGTAAGAAGAGTAATAAGGCCGAGAGAAATGACGAGTCTCGCCGAACTCTTGTGGGGACTATTGGCTCTGCAGCGCGGGCTGAGGTAGATGAACGCGGAGCGGTCTCTCCTATCGATAATGCGTGGAGCCTTGATTGGTGGATCGGGGGAGACGACCGATGGCACGTGCCGGCCCGAGAATCCTCTGTGCGCCAGAGCGCTGTTGAGTCTGCACCGGTGCTTGAGACATTGGTGCATGTCCCCAATGGCAACATCATTCAGCGCGTCTATGGAGTCTCCGGCGCTGCTGGATTGATCGTGGTTGATATTCAGAACCGTTCGCCAGGTGCCGTGGTAATTGCTTTCACCATAAAGGGGAGCGTCTCAAAGCCGGTGCGCAGCGTCTCGCTCGACGGAACCACTTTGGTCATCGATGGCACCCCAGCCTTGGTTTTGCCGTTCGCTCCATCTCGCTGGTTTGTATCGAGTGCAGGGGAGCTGCCAGCGATAGATGCCGTTGTAGAGGGGCTTGCTAAGACCGGTCCATTTCCTTCTAGCGAAGACTCCAATGGACTAGAGGTCGTAATCATGTACCCGCTCGCGCACGCCGCGCGCATGCGTATCGCTCTTTCACTTGGTGAAGAATGGCCCGATGCGGTTGCGCTCGCTGAGTTACCCAGCGCAGACGACGCCGCTCGAGGTTGGCTTGCATTGCTCGACCGCGCAACACGTGTGGTGCTCCCAGACCAACGCCTCATGGATCGGGTCATGCTGTCGCGTTCTCAAGTTCTATTGAATGCAGACGGCGGCCCTGTTGAGGTAGCGGCACTTGAGGACTGGGGTTTCGATTCTGAGGCCGAGTACGCATGGCACGGACTGCGCCTTATGGATAGGCGCAAGGCTCGCCGGCGACCTATAGCTACAGAGGTTGCCGCAAGCATCGAGACTCCGGAAGGCGCGTTCTTGGTTGTGCCGTCATGGCCGAGTGCGCCTTCAGAGTTCTTGGTTGCGCTACGCCAAGGTCTCGTATGCGATACCGAGGATGGAGTAGCGCTATTAAGTGTCTTCCCATCGGAGTGGTACGGCCAGCCCGTAGAGGTACACGCAGCGCCAACGCGACATGGTCTGGTCTCATTTGCACTGCGCTGGCACGGTTCGCGCCCTGCTCTTCTTTGGGAGGTAACCGGTGCGGCTGAGGGATTGGTTGTAACCGCACCTGGTCTTGACTCGCAGTGGTCAAGCAGGGAATTGAGTGGAGACGCACTGCTCTCGGAGCCGGTTAATCCGCCAATCTCACAGTAACAATCTCGTTCGGCCGTAGTGCGAGCGCGCCGGTGAATGGAGCGAGCGCCTCCCCGATTAGGTCTACGACCTCGCCCTGGATTGGTCTCTCGCTTACGGATACCTCTAGCAGCGCCGGTGTTTTAAGTGGGTTGAAGGCTCTAAGGATCAACGCACCGCCCTCTCTTCTAAGGGTCGATACGACTGCACCTGTAACTTGCAGAGCGCTCCCTGTTGCCTCGCGGTCTGCTGATGCCGAACCAGTTGCACTTGCGGTCTCGAGAGGAATTAGGAATCTGTCCGCAATGCTGTTCATATCTGCACTCACCCAATCTCCGGAGTGCGCAACGACGCAGTACTGCATTTGGAGTCGCTTCTGTAGTTGCGCCCCCTCGACCGGTAACAGCGGCCCTGCAGGATTGGGTCTCAGTTTCATCTCTGAACGAGATAGGTAACCAACCGATCGAAGAAGCGTGAGAGCTAACTCGGTTCCATCGTTTACAACCTCGTACTCAAGGAGCCCATCGTGCACAAGCCCGAGCCCCTGTGCACCGTCTGAGCAATCGACAAATCTGCGAGAGACCCATGTTGGGAGCGCGTATTCATGTGGGCCGCCCTCGGTCTCGAGGCCGCGCTCAACTACTGCAAATGCACAGTCCGCGCTAGATCCACTGACTCGTTTAGGCAATGGGAAGTGGGCCCTCACTCTGTGGTCCCTCGCACGATTGTCGATGTCGTGAGTTACTCGGACGAATTGCTCGCCGACGCGTAGCTCGAGAGTTGTCACCACCGTGTGCTGAGCAAGAGAGGTAGAGCGCTCACCGCAAGAGCGCTCATCGCCGATTGCATTCGTAGGCCAAAGGTAATCAGCCTCAATAATGCAGCGTGAAAATACTGGGCCAGTCTCCTCTACTCGCACTCGAACAGAGATGGGGGAGTCAACTATTTGGTCAGAGGCAGGTGGTGAGTAGTTATAAGTATCCCCGCCATCTCCGCCCTCGACTATGCGCCCAAGCCCAGCAATAACAATGCTTTCTTCGCCGGCTGCGCCAACCGTGGTGATTGTGTAAGTCGCATCGCCTGGATCTACAGAGAGTGTGAGAAATTCATTACATATAGATGGGTAGGTAGCAGTCTCTCCGCCGCCGAGCAGCGTTGTTGGCCCAGCACCCTCGACTGCCTCAAAGGTCCGCCACCCAAACCCTGGAATAGCGCCAGCGTTGAATGCGACTACTTGGGCTGGAGCGCGCAGCACGCGTAGGTGAAAGGTCTTGTGGGTTCTTGATAGAGCAAATACCTGATCACGCAGATCCTCTAGATCAACTCCCTTGCCCATCGCTGCAGCAGCAAATGCACGTACATCCACGCTCTCATCATCAAGCACCTCAATCTCAAAACGCTCGATCAAAGTGCCGGCAAACTCCGGTCCGCGGACCATCTCAAGCGAGTTAGGAATCTGCTCAGATGTAACAGTTGTGGCGAATACCTCGCCACCAAGAACGCGCAACTGCTGTGTTGGGAAACTCTGCTCACTGTCGAGACTTCTTAAGTGCATCGGCGTATCGCCTGAGACCAGGCAGATAACCACACCGTCGCGCTGAGTTGCAGTGGCATTTGCAACAATTACCGAGCCGCTGGGGGCTGATACTCGATTAGCGAGCGAGTCGAGCGCCTCTCTGGTTAGGCCTTCTCCGATGTGGAGTGCCTCTCGGTAGCGGACCATCACAGCATCCACGACATCATCAGCGCTGCAAGCACAAGAAGAGTCGTGAGCGCTATTGAGAATTAGCTGGCGCCAGGCAATATCCATCTCGGCGCTTGCATAATCTGCATTCGATAGGTGGAGAGCCTGAAGCGGCTCGCAACGGCGTTCGATAATCCGCTCTGCAGCCGAGCAGGCCTGATGGATATCGACGCGATTTGATGCAACCCCCATGAGCACATTCGCACGTGCTCCGGAGCGCATCTCGCCCCGCCATGTCGGGAGGTTCTCGCTTGTCTGCTCTGCGAGATACGCGGCTAGGGAATTGACCTCGAACCTGTACTCACTCTGCTCAGCGTTTGCTGCTGCCACTACAGCACCTAGCCATGGCTGAGGTATCTGGTGGTCTGTTCCATTCATAAAGAGAATGCCGCCGCCGGGGTAGCGAGCATCGCCGAGTTCGTTTGCGTAGTTATGTGCTCGTTGCACAAGGGTCGCGGGATTGGATGGGAGGTCGCGCCCGTTGGAGTAGGAGCCAACTAAGAACTCAGCGCGAACGCGCGATCCGTCT